>ERZ1026866.1445-NODE-1445-length-12187-cov-37.577563_pt1 | contig 12187 bp, 10 predicted proteins | sample MGYA00380163_ERZ1026866 | MGnify/ENA primary metagenome ERZ1026866 (study PRJEB33269, sample SAMEA4719799) | human gut metagenome | biome: human-associated habitat; feature: organic feature; material: feces | place: Cameroon | collected 2013-10 ...
GCGACCAGCGACTCGTAGAGGACGAATGGACATCTACGAAGCCGCAGATCAACGGTTCACTCTGCCACATCACCGCTACATTCGGAATGGCAATAGCAGGAATCGTTATCAATCACATCATCGAAAGATAATATATTGAAGAAGGTAATATATTAAAGAAGGTATGATCAAGATACGCTGCGTGGTAGAAAGGATTACCTACCAGAACCAGGAAAACGGATATTCCGTGATGAAAGTCAAGGTGAAGGGATATTCCGACCTGGTTACCCTGGTGGGAAACCTGCTGGATGTTCCAGTGGGAGCGGTACTGCTGTGCAATGGCGACTGGAAGATGGACAAGCGATACGGACAGCAGTTTGCCTGCGAAACCTGGGAAGAGGTAATGCCTGCCACCGTATATGGAATCGAGAAATACCTGGGCAGCGGACTGGTGAAAGGCATCGGTCCGAAGTTTGCACATCTGATAGTAGAGAGATTCGGAACGGAAACCATCGAGGTAATAGAAGATGACATCGAACGACTCTACGAGGTTGCCGGAATCGGAAAGAAACGCGTGGAGAAAATCCGCGACAGTTGGGAGAAGCAGAAGGACATCAAGAATGTGATGATCTTCCTGCAGCAGTATGGCGTTAGCACTGCTTACGCCGCCAAGATCTACCGACAGTATGGCAAGGAAAGCATCGACAACGTGAAGGAGAATCCCTACCGTCTTGCCGATGACATCTGGGGCATTGGATTCAAGACCGCCGACGGAATAGCCAGCAAGATGGGTTATGAAAAGAACGATTTGAGAAGATGCAAGAGCGGAATCAGCTACACCCTAAACGAACTCTCCAACGAAGGTCACGTTTATGCTGTAGAAGAACAGCTTATAGAAGCCGCAAAGAAACTGCTCGAAGCCGATGAAGAGCCTATCAGACAAGCCATAGCGGAAATGATCATATCAGAAAATCTCATCCGTGAGAACGAAGCCATCTATCTGCCTCCCTTCTATCATTCTGAACGTGGAACGGCTAAGAAACTGCTGGAGTTGATGAAAGGTCAGGGTCCTACCCTCTTCAATATGCAGGCCGATATCCTGGCAATAGAAAAGGCTTCAGGCATCAGATACGACGAGGTGCAGATTGCCGCCATTGAGCAGGCAGTACGCTCTAAAGTGATGGTGCTGACAGGTGGTCCTGGAACAGGAAAAACCACGACGACGCAAGGTATCATTTCTGCTTACAAAACGGCAGGGATGAGGATTCTGCTGGCGGCTCCTACGGGCAGAGCTTCCAAGCGAATGAGCGAGGCCACGGGCATGGAAGCCAAGACCATCCACCGGCTACTGGAGTTTAATCCGCAGGACGGATACAAGCGCAACGAGGAGAACCCGCTGGAGGGTGATGCGCTGATCGTGGATGAGTGTTCGATGATAGACATCATCCTGATGTATAATCTAATGAAGGCGATTCCGGAGCACATGCGCCTGGTGCTGGTGGGCGACATTGACCAGCTGCCGAGTGTGGGAGCCGGAAACGTTCTACGCGACATCATCGACTCAGCGAAGATTCCGGTCATCCGACTCACCCGCATCTTCCGACAGGCACAGTCGAGCCGAATCATCATGAGTGCCCACGCCATCAACCAGGGATATTATCCGGACACGAGCAACGGCAAACAGACCGATTTCTTCTTTATCAAGAATGAAGATCCAGAGCAAGTGGCTACGGAAATCGTGAATCTTGTAAAATATCGTCTGCCAAAAGCTTACAATCAGCCGCAGAGTAACATCCAGGTGCTTACCCCGATGCAGAGAAGTGTGGTAGGTGCAGCCAATCTGAACATGATGCTGCAGCAGGCACTCAACACATCCAACCTGGGAATCAGCCGTGGCGGAACCACCTACAAACTGGGCGACCGCGTAATGCAGATCAGAAATAATTACGACAAGAATGTATTCAATGGCGACATCGGAACCATTGAGAAGGTGAATATGGAAGATCGCACCATCTCCGTGAGTTTCGAGGATCATTCAGCTGAATACGAGGCAGCGGAGCTGGATGAGTTGACGTTGGCCTACGCCACCACCATACACAAGAGTCAGGGTTCAGAATATCCCATCGTGGTCATCCCTATCCTGATGACTCATTTCGTAATGCTTCAGCGCAACCTCATCTACACCGGAATCACGAGAGCCAAGAAAATCTGCGTGCTCATCGGTCAGCCCAAAGCCCTCGCCTATGCTGTAAGAAATCTGACTGTGAGCAACAGAAACACGAAATTGAAAGAACGGTTGCGTGGCGAGATTGAGGCGACAACCAATTCTTCTCCACTCCACTTCAGTAAGCCGTATGTTTTGCCTGAAGAGAATCAGCCAATGATGGCTGCTGAACCAGGAATCAAAAGAAAGGAATAGTGGTCTTGTCGGCATTGTACTTTACGGTAACCGTCTAGTTAGGAACTGAAGTCTCGATACTCTTGATACCCTTCTCGAAACGGAGGTTGTTCTTAATCTTGTTCTCACAAGCCGCACAGTGCATCTGAGGGGTAGTTGTGAAAAACACAGTCTTGATTTCTCGAAAAACAAGGCTAATTTCGCACAATTCGAGGGAAATCATTGAAGTTTTTTATTATACTGGCTTATAATTCAGAAATTTTATCTAAATTTGCAGAAGCAAAAAAAAATCAGATGAAACATATAAAGACTGCATTGATAGGATTCGGGTATCGGGGCAAACAATTGCTGCGGCTGTTACGCACGATTGAAAACTTTGAGATTGTCGGTATCGCCGACATCAACGGCTGCGGGGATTCGGAATCTCCGGGCGCTTCCTTCTATCAGGGCGAGGAAGCCTACAAGATGATGCTCGACGAGCAACAGCCCAATCTGGTTTTCATCACCACCCCCTGGCACCTCCACATCACCCACGCCACAGAATGCATACTGCGAAACTGCCATGTGGCTCTCGAAATCAAAGGCGGACTCTGCCAAGATGAATATGCCCCGCTACAAGAAATCGCCCAACAGAAAGGAGTAAAGATTTTTCCGCTGGAGAACACCCTCTTCATGCGAGAAATCCTTGCTGTAAAAAGAATGGTGGATGAAGGAGCACTTGGAGAAATCATCTATATGAGAGGCGGTTACCGCCACGACCTGCGCAAGCTGCTGCTCGATGACAATGGGGTGCTGGGTGGACGAAAAGGTACGGAAAGCGTGTGGAGAAGCCGTTTCTACTCGCACCACAACGCCGACATCTATCCCACCCATGGACTCGGTCCGCTCTGCATGATTCTGGGCATCGGGAAAACAGACCATCTCGCCTGGCTTACATCCTTCGCCACCAAGGCTGTGGGACTTCGCCAGCACATGTCAGAAGATGATAATACTCCCATCACCCTGGGCGACATCATCTCTACGCAGATTGAAACCCAGGGCGGAACGCTCATCTCACTCACTCATGACACGACCCTGCCTCGCCCAAGAAGCCTCGACTTTGAGGTGCAGGGTTCGCTGGGCATCTGGGACGGCGTGAACCGACGCATCTACCTGGAAAAAATGAATACCGAAACCTGGGTAGCAGACGGCGCTATCCTGAGCCAATACGAAAGCCGTGAATGGCAACTCTGGGGCAAGGATGCCCTGAAGCACGACAGCCATCACCAGGGAATGGATTATATCATGCTGAAAAGCGTTGCAGCCGATATATTGGCTGGTGCCCAGCATCCAGCAGAAACGAAGGAAAGTGTACAGCATCCAGCAGAAACGATAGCTGAAATCCACTATCCCGCCACGCTGAACGATCTCGCCCTTTGGACTTCCGTAACCCTTCTATCGGAAATTTCCATCAGGGAGCATTGCCGTGTAGCATTCGGAAATATCAAAAATATCGGAGATAACGAATAATCGGAAATATCTGAGATAACGAATATATCGGAAAGAAAATTGATTTAGAATATAATATAAAATAAGTATTAAGAACAAAAGAAAAATATGATTACAGTAGATGGATTGACCGTAGAATTCGGCGGCACCACCCTATTCAAAGACATTTCCTTTCAGATTAACGAGAAGGACCGTATTGCCCTGATGGGCAAGAATGGAGCAGGTAAAAGTACCCTGCTCAAAATCATCGCTGGCGTGAGAAATGCCACACGAGGCTCGGTGTCGGCACCGAAAGACTGCGTCATCGCCTACCTGCCTCAGCACCTGATGACCGAAGACGGACGCACCGTGTTCGAGGAAACCTGCCAGGCCTTCGCACATCTGCATGAGATGCAGGCTGAAATAGACCGCATCAACAACGAGCTAACTACCCGCACCGATTACGATAGCGACGACTATATGCAGCTCATCGAAAAAGTATCTTCCTTGTCAGAGAAATTCTATGCCATCGACATGACCCACTTCGAGGAGGATGTAGAGAAGACGCTGCTCGGTCTGGGCTTTGAGCGCTCTGACTTCAACCGCCCTACCAGCGAGTTTTCGGGAGGCTGGCGCATGCGTATCGAGCTTGCCAAGCTACTGCTGAAATCGCCTGACGTACTGCTCTTGGATGAGCCAACCAACCATCTCGACATCGAATCTATCGGATGGCTCGAAGACTTCATCATCAACAGTTCGAAGGCGGTGGTAGTGATCAGTCACGACCGAAAATTCGTGGACGACATTACAACAAGAACCATCGAGGTTACCATGGGCAGAATCTACGACTACAAGGCTACCTACAGCCAGTATCTGGAACTGCGCAAGGAGCGCCGCGAACAGCAGATGAAGAAATATGAGGAACAGCAGAAGATGATTGCCGAGACCAAGGACTTCATCGAGCGATTCAAGGGTACGTATTCGAAGACATTCCAGGTGCAGAGCCGCGTGAAGATGCTCGAAAAGCTGGAACTGATCGAGGTGGACGAGGAGGATACCAGCCGACTGAGACTGAAGTTTCCTCCAAGTCCGAGAAGCGGAGCCTATCCGGTTCAGATGAGTGACGTGGCAATGGCATTTGATGACAAGCAGATATTCAGCGGCGTGAATCTTACCGTGGAGCGTGGCGACAAGATTGCCTTCGTGGGAAGAAACGGTGAGGGTAAATCTACGCTCGTAAAATGCATTATGGGTCAGCTTCAGAACGAGGGTAAACTGGAGTTGGGCCACAATGTTCAGATAGGCTATTTTGCTCAGAACCAGGCGTCTTTGCTCGATGGAGAGCTTACTGTGTTCCAGACCATTGATGATGTAGCAAAGGGAGAAATCAGAAATAAGATTCGCGATTTGCTGGGTGCATTCATGTTTGGCGGCGAGGATTCTACCAAGAAGGTGAAGGTTTTGTCGGGTGGTGAAAGAACCCGTCTGGCTATTCTGAAACTGCTGCTGGAGCCGGTGAATCTGCTGATTCTCGATGAGCCTACCAACCACCTGGATCTCAAGACGAAGGATGTGTTGAAGCAGGCGCTGCTGGATTTCGATGGCACGCTGATTGTTGTAAGCCACGACCGTGACTTCCTGGATGGTCTGGTTAGCAAGGTATACGAATTCGGCCATGGCCGCGTCCGCGAGCATCTCTGCGGAATCTATGAGTTCCTGGAGACAAAGAAAATGGAAAGTCTTCAGGAACTTGAAAAGAAATAAAATACCAAGGAACGCATTCAGGAATTGGAGAAGAAATAAAATATCAAGGAACGCCTTATGGGGCAAACGAGTCCCCCAACTTCGCAGGTGGTTTAAGAACGCCCTGAAAGGGCAAAAGCTCCTAGCCCAGGGTAACATCCTGGGGGTAAGAGCAGTAAACAAGACGCCCTGAAAGGGCAAAAGCTTTCAATTTCAAAGCTTTTGCCCTTTCAGGGCGACTTTGTATTTTGCCAATATTACCCAGGGCGCTGCCCTGGGCTAGGAGCTTTTGGGCTTTCAGCCCGTCCTCGGCTACCATTATCTAGTGTCTAGACTTATGATACACTCCCTATTTCTTTTTCTTCAATTCCAACTTCGGAATCTTGACTTTCTGACCTGACTTCAACTGTGAAGTACCATTCAGAGCTTCTACGTAGCATTCCATTCCTGGTCCTAAATACTTTTGACTTAGCGACTTGATGGATTGTCCTTCTTTTGCCGTTACAACCTCGGAAACGCCAATGATACGATAGGCTCCGGTTCGAACACGGGCATCCAGGTCGTATTTGCTGCTTGCCTTGGAAGAAAGCTTCTCAGCCTGCTTTCTGTCTTCTTCTTTCTTCTTGGCTTCTGCAAGCTTTTTAGCTTCCTGCTGTTTCTTGGCTTCTTCCAATTTCTTCTTGGCCTCTGCCTGCTTATTTACCTCAGCAAGTTTTTTAGTTTCAGCCAGCTTCTTGGCTTCCAAATTCTTCTTTGCATCAGCCGATTTTGCATCAATTGATTGCTTATCTGCTGCCACATCCATATTCTGCTCGGCATTTTCGGCTTTCTTGACGGCTTCGCTTGCCTGCGCCATTCTTACGCTATCCTCGATAGCCTTCTTGCGAAGAATCTCTTCCTGAGTTGGGGCAGACTTGGCTGGTACCTTCTTCTCTGTCGGAGTCTGCTGGTAATTATCCAATTGCATTGCGAGATGATCACGCTGGGCAGCCATTTTGCCATAATTGAAAGCAAACCAACCAAAGCCACCTATCATTGCCAGGAATACTACGCTCGCTGCAACAACCAGAGAACGAGGCAATACAATATGTCGCTTATCAGTTTCCTCATCTGAAGAAGAAGCTTCCTCGTCTAAAGAACTCTTCTCTTCAACAGAAGCCTTCTCTTCAACAGAAGTCTTCACTTCAACAGGAGCTTCCTCTTCAACAGGAGCTTCCTCTACAATAGGAGTTTCTGTAACAGAGTTTTCCTCATCAGAAGGAACTTTCTCTGCAATAGGAGTTTCCTCTGTTAAAGTCGATTCTTTTGCTTCATCAGAAACAACAGGCTCAACCTCATCCTGAGCAGGAACTTCAGACTCCCTATCTTCCGATTCAGAAGTTGCTGGTTCAGAAACTTCCGGTTTCTTTTCTTCCGGTTCAGCTACATTTTCCAGAGGCAGTTCCTCTCCTATTACTATCATTTCATCGCTAACAGGAGCATCGTTTTCCTCATCCAGAAAATCAATAACACCGCTTGTTTCCAGAGATTCCTGCTCACCAAAAGCCACCACAGAAGAATCTACTGTATCAGAAACATTTTCTGAAACAGAATCATTCTTTGACTCAAAAACCTCCTCAGGCGATGAAACCTCTTCAGCATTCTCGAATTTTCTGTCGATTTCATCGAAATCAACACCATCATTCACCACAACGGTCTCAAACTGGGCGAAAGGCTTGTTCACAATCTCCTTCAGAATATTATCGGGCGTGAAGGAAATCTTGTCACGGCCCTCGATGATGATACGCTCGCCCGTGTTCACATCCACGCTTTCACGATCCTTCACCGCCATTACCTTAAAAGTACCAAGCCACTTCATCTTCACGAGCTTATCAGACTGAAGCCCCTCGTTGGCAACATCAAACATCTTTCTGATAAACAGTTCGGCATCCTGCAGACTGATTCCCGACTTCTCTGCCAGGCGCTGCGCCAAGTCGCTTAAACTAATCTTACTCATAGTCTTCACCTCCATTCTTCAGTTTTTCCTTGACACTGGCCACAGGGCGAAAGCCGAGTACGAGCTTAGGCGGAACAAGCTGGCGCTTCTTGGTTGTAGGATTAACAACCACACGCTCCAAGCGCTTCTTTACCTCAAACGTACCAAAGTTGGGGATGGAGACAGCCTCACCATCCTCAAATTCAGCAATCATGGCATCTATCACCTTGCGCACCATCTTCTGGGTGTCGTCCTGTGAATAGCCAGTCTGCTGAGCAAGTTCTGCAATATACTCCTTGTTATTCATTCTGATGTCAAAATATTACCTCCCATATTACTTTACCACTTCTCCGTAGAGATCAAACTCCTCGCTCTGGGTAATCTTCACATTGTAGAAGCACCCCACGCGCAGACGCTTCTCTCCTGCCTTGATCAGCACTTCAGGATCCACCTCTGGCGAGCAGAATTCGGTTCTTCCGATATAGTAATCACCCTCCTTGCGGTCGATAATCACCTTCAGTATCTTGCCCACTTTCTCAGCCTCTACCTCTGCGCTGATTTCCTGCTGCAGAATCATCAGTTCGTCAAGACGGCGCTGCTTCACCTCGGCAGGAACATCATCCTCGTAGTTATTGGCACTGTAGGTACCCTCCTCCTCAGAATAAGCAAAGGCACCCATACGCTCAAAGCGCTGAGTACGAACGAATTCGAGCAACTCGTGGAAGTCTTCCTGAGTCTCGCCAGGGAATCCCACCATCAGAGTAGTGCGGATATGAATGCCCGGCACACGCTCACGGATGGTCTTGAGCAGATCGATGGTTTCCTGCTTGCTCACGTGGCGATGCATTCTGTTGAGCATATTGTCGCTGATATGCTGCAGGGCGATGTCAAGATACTTACATACGTTTGGCTTCTCGCGCATCACATCGAGCAAATCGAGCGGGAACTGGTTAGGATAAGCATAGTGCAGACGAATCCACTTCACACCTGGAATATCCGCCATGCGGCAGATGAGTTCGGTGATGTGATGCTTGCCGTCCAGGTCCACGCCATAGTAGGTGAGCTCCTGGGCGATGATCTGGAATTCCTTCACACCATCGGCTACCAGTTGGCGCACCTCGTCGAGGATTTCATCCATCGGACGGGAAACGTGCTTGCCGGTGATGATAGGAATGGCGCAATACGCACAGCGGCGGTTGCAACCTTCAGAAATCTTGATATAGGCATAATGATGAGGAGTAGTGAGATGGCGGGTTCCACTGCAAGCAGGCACATCAGCCTTGCCCAGTTCCTTGAGCAACTCCTTATAATTAAACTTACCATAAAACTTATCCACCTCGGGCATCTCAGCCTCCAGTTCCTTCTGGTAGCGCTGTGAGAGACAACCCATCACATAGAGTTTGCGGAGTCGTCCCTCTTCCTTAGCCTGGATGAACTCCAGAATGGTATCGATACTCTCCTGCTTAGCATCCTCGATAAAGCCGCAAGTATTGATGACGGCAATTTCACCCTGTGGGCGTTTCGGGTCATGAACGCAGTGGTAGCCATTGTCCTCGAAAAGCTTCATCAAGGTCTCACTATCCACCAGATTCTTGGAGCAACCCATGGTTACTATATCTATCTGATTTTTCTTCATTCTTATCCTACTTATCCTATAATAATCTTAATCTAATTCTTTTCTCGACTATTTTACATCGAGCTTCATCTAATCCTTTTCTTAAAGTCTATAAGCACCTGTATTCTAGTGCTTAAAGAGGGAGTCAACAAATTCAGACTTATTGAAGAGCTGGAGATCCTCCATACCCTCGCCCAGTCCGATATACTTCACTGGCACCTTGAGCTGGTCGGAGATACCGATTACCACGCCCCCCTTAGCCGTACCATCGAGCTTGGTGATGGCGAGCGAAGAGATATTGGTAACGGCAGCAAACTGCTTAGCCTGCTCAAAAGCGTTCTGTCCGGTACTTCCATCCAGAACGAGCATCACCTCATCCGGAGCCTCAGGCATCACCTTCTTCATCACCTCCTTGATCTTCTTCAACTCATTCATCAGGTTCACCTTATTATGAAGGCGTCCGGCAGTGTCAATCAGCACCACGTCGGCACCGTTCGCCTTGGCGCTCTGCAGGGTATCGAAGGCCACGCTGGCAGGGTCAGAACCCATCTGCTGCTTCACCACTGGCACCCCTACTCGCTCGCCCCAAATGCAGATCTGTTCCACAGCAGCGGCACGGAAGGTATCGGCAGCACCGAGATACACCTTCTTGCCAGCCTTCTTAAACTGATAGGCGAGCTTTCCTATGGTGGTAGTCTTGCCCACACCGTTCACACCCACTACCAGAATCACGTATGGCTTATGATCGGAAGGCAAATCCCAGCTTTCATTGTCATCAGTATGATTTTCCTCTAGGAGGCTTGCAATCTCTTCTCTCAGGATTCTGTTGAGTTCTGAGGTAGAAACATACTTATCTCTTGCCACGCGCTCTTCTATACGTCGGATGATCTTCACGGTAGTCTCCACACCTACATCGGATGTGATGAGCACCTCCTCCAAATCATCGAGCACGTCATCATCTACGGTTGACTTACCAGCCACCGCACGCGCCAATTTTCCAAACACGCTCTCCTTGGTCTTTTCGAGGCCTTTATCGAGAGTTTCCTTTTTTTTGTTGCTAAATAATCCGAATAATCCCATAATTATAGCTATATTTTTTTGCAAAGATACGAAAATATTTGAAACTAGGAGCGTTTTCCCTAAAAAATATTGTTAACTTAGCAAAAGAATGTATAAATAATCGCTTCCTTATAGAAATATATCAAGTTATTTTTATACCTTTGTATGTTAGAAGCGCCTCCGAGTTCCTAATACTCGGACGAGGAGGACAAGACATTAAACATTTAAATAACAATCATGAAAAAGATATTTATCTCAATACTGATGCTGATTCCTGCTCTCACCATGCAGGCGCAGAATGTGCTTACCCCTGAGCAGCAGTTGGAAAAGGCGCAAAAAGAGTTGGAGGAAGCCAAGAAGGCCCTGGAAGCAGCCAAGGCTCAGGCAGAAGCAGCCAAGGTGAAGGCGGAAGCTGAAAAAGTAAAGGCGGAAGCCGAGAAAACGAAAGCGGAAGCTGCAAGATTGAAGGCTGAAGCTGAAAGAATGAAGCAGGAAGCAGAAAAGCTGAAGAAGAATACTGAGAATTCGGTGCCTGCTACAAAGCTGGTGCCTGCCACCAAGAAGGAGAATACTACCGAAACTTCAGAAGGTGCGGGATGGGTCGTACCAACCATGACAGAGGAGGTAGAAGAGAAAAAGGTGGAAAAGACTGCCGAGGGCGTGGTGCTCAAGGAAGATCCGAAATACCTGGCGGGAGCCATCCAGCTTAATGCCGAGGGAAAAGTAGAATTTGTTCTCGACACCCAGGCAAACGGAAAGAGTGCAGACGAAATCTACAACATCGTTTTCCAGTATATGAGCAAGCTCATCAAGAATGAGCAGAACATCAACAGCCGCATCCCCCTGGTGAACAGAAACAACAAGAACGAGCAGATCATCGCCTGTATTATGGACGAATGGTTTGTCTTCAATCAGTCGTTCATCTCTCTCGACCGCTCTGAGACCAAGTACCAGCTGGTGGCAACCATCAGCGACAACCATCTCCACCTCTCCATGACCCGAATCGTATTCAACTACGAGGAAGGCAGAAGTACCGGTTTCAAGGAGCCTGCAGAGAATGTGATCACCGACAAATATGCCTTGACCAAGAAGAAAAACGACTTGGCTAAGATCTACGGTAAGTTCCGCCGCGGAACCATCGACCGTAAGGATCAGATCTTCAACAATCTGACCAAACTTGTTCGCAAATAAAAAATCAATTCATAAAATATGGATCAGACAAAAGATAACAACATAACAAACACCCCACAGAGCGAGGAAACCGCAAAGACTCAGCCACAGAGCGAGAGCCACGAGGCGTCTCAGACACAGCCACAGACCAGCTATGCCGTGCGCCCAAACCGTCGCCACCACAGAAGATTGGAGTATGCAGACAAGAGCAATATGCTCGTAGCCAGAAACTGGCTCAACATCGGATTCATGCTCTTCGCCATCGTAGGCGTCATTCTCTGGACACAGATGGACGACCGCACGATTGCCAATGTACTGCTGATCATCGGCGTAGTCTTGAAAATTGCCGAGGTTTGCATCCGACTATTCAAAAAATAAGAAATGAAGAAAATATTATTCTCTACAATCCTAGCTTGTGCTGCAACCCTACCAGTTGCGGCACAACGTGATTTTACAGATTTCAACAATAACGAGGACTCGCAGTTCCGCCCACAGACCGGCAACCGAATCAACACCGACTCGCTGGGCACCGACAAGGAGATTCCGAAGGGAATCAGGGTATGGACTGTGGATGAGAGATTTGGAGATACTCGGGCTGCCGTGGTGGACACTATGCAGGCAATGTACCAGAATACCACCTTCACGGAAGGACTGCGCGGAGAGTACAACACCCTGGGTAACATGGGTACCGCCCGCATCAACCGCATCTTCATCGACCGACGCAATACGCAGGGCAACTTCATCTTCACCGAGCCATACGACAACATCGTTACCCCGGTGA
>ERZ1026866.1451-NODE-1451-length-12134-cov-6.788559_pt1 | contig 12134 bp, 4 predicted proteins | sample MGYA00380163_ERZ1026866 | MGnify/ENA primary metagenome ERZ1026866 (study PRJEB33269, sample SAMEA4719799) | human gut metagenome | biome: human-associated habitat; feature: organic feature; material: feces | place: Cameroon | collected 2013-10 ...
GCCTGTACCGCGACGAGGAGACCCTGCAGCCCGTGGAGTACTTCTGCAAGCTGCCCCAGGATATCGACGAGCGCGACGTGCTGGTGCTGGACCCCATGCTGGCCACCGGCGGCAGCGCCATTGACGCCATCACCCAGATCAAGAAGCATGGCGCAAAGCGCATCAAGTTCATCGGCCTGATCGCTGCCCCGGAAGGCATCAAGGCCCTGCACGAGGCACACCCCGATGTGGACATCTACCTCGGCGCACAGGACGACCATCTGAACGAGAACGGCTACATCGTGCCCGGCCTGGGCGATGCAGGCGACCGCATCTACGGCACCAAGTAAACCACTCCCCGCAATAAGGGACCCAAGGGCTGCTGCACGGCAAACGGTGCGGCGGCCCTTTTTTCTGTTTTCACCAAAAAGGAAATGACTTTTTCGACGTGATTTTGCGATTCACGCCGCTTTCGGGGCGTTTCGCGCACTTTCCCCCAAAATCGAGGAAAATTATGCTAAAATTTAGGCAATACCGGGGCTCCTACAGCCCGGTCCTCGCAGTGAACGTAAAGGGGGAATACAAATGAGACAAAAGAAACTGGCCCAGCGCGCAGCATCCGCTGCTTTGGCAGCGTGCATGATGTTCACGTTGTCGGCCCCGGCATTGGCCGAAAGCACCAATGCGCTGATGCAGCTGAGCATCAACAGCCGCAGCAGCATTGCACGGCTGAACGAGCAGAACAGTATCCCGGAAAACGCTAAGGTGCTTGATATTGCAGCAGGTGATATCAAGGTTACGGTGTCTAACGGCGTACAGTATGTAGTGCAGGGCAACGGAAGCCCAGAGGAGTGCTCTGCACTGGTAGTCTCCGGCGAGAGCACACAGCACAATCTGACGATCAAGGGCGGCAGCGGCACAGCTGCGAAAGTATACCTGAAGGATTTAAACATTGATACATCGTCTGAAATTCGAGTGTCACCTGTTTCTGTGGACGGCAATGTTGAATTGATCGTTGAAGGCAATAACCTCTTGCGGAGTGGTCAATACGCTGCTGCGCTTGAGAAAGTCGGCTCCGGATCACTCATCATTGACGGTAGTGGCCAGCTAGAAACGCATGGTGCTTATCAAGGCGCAGGCATTGGTGGTGGCCAGAATGCGGAGGTGCACAATATAGAGATTCGCGGCGGCACAATCATTGCTTACGGCGGTGGATGGGCTGCGGGCATCGGCGGCTCATACCGCGGATCGGTTGACGGTATTACCATCATCGGCGGAACAGTGAAAGCATTTGGCAATACGGGTGCGGCGGCTATTGGCGGCGGCCTGTTTGGTAACGTTAGGAACATAACCATTACCGGTGGAAATATCACTCTGCAGAAAAAAGGAGATGCCTCGTGGATTGGAATTGGCGGCGGAGGTATTGAGATACCTGTTGCAGACACCTTTAGTGGCACGCTTACCTATCTGGATGAAACTGGAGCGCCGGATGCCGACAAGAATATTGTGAAGTACGGCATCACTGTGAACGGTGAGGAATTCAACAGCCTGAACAAGGATAAGATCCTCAATGGTGCCCTGCGCTACGACCCGGCCACCAAGACCCTGAGCCTGAACAAAAGCTATACGGATGTCGATTCCTATATCGGAAATTTGACCATCTACGCTCCGAATACAACCGTTGATTTGAATGGTGGCGAATACTCGGTGCTCCAAGGTAATCTGGTCATTGAAGCCGCAGCGGATGTGACCCTTACCAGCAATGAGGCTAGAGCGATTGTCGGAGATGCAAATATCACCTGCGCCGGTAAGCTGAGCATTACCTGTGAAAATATTGCAGTAAACGGCAACCTGACCGTGAATAATGCTTCCAGCGTAGAGCTGATCGGCAAGAACAACAATGGCGGCACCGTTACCGGTGCGGCTGTTTTCAACAAAACCTGCCCGGTGACCATCCAGAATAAGGATGCAACCAAGGGCGCTGCAGGCAGCATCAGCTATTCCGGCGACGTTAATAAGTACGTCTACTACACCGCTGATGGTGGCGCACTGACCGACCCGCGCATTACGCCCATCGCCGCAAATGCAAACTACCTGCGCATCGTGCCCAGCGAACTGCACAGCATCACTGTGCCGGACGGCTGCAGCTACAAAGTGAATGGCGCTGAACTCACCGGCGCGCATGAAGGCCAGCCCGTCACCGTGACGGCACCGGACAAGGGCGACCACTTTGAGTTTGCAGGCTGGACCATCAGCCCCGATAGCGTGACGCTGACCGATGCAGATAAGCTCACGGCCACCTTCACCATGCCGGATGGCGACGTGAAGCTGGAGAACAGCTACAATCAGCTCTATGATGTGACTGTTAAGAAGGGTACCGCAACGCCGTCCTTTGCAAAGGAAGGCACCGAGATCACCATCAAGGCTGCCGAGCGCCCGGGCCGTAAGTTCGACCACTGGGAAGTGCTGAGCGACAACGTGACCCTGGACAATAAGAACGGCAGCACCACTACCTTCAACATGCCTGCAGGCGAAGTTCAGGTGGAAGCAAAGTATAAGGCGCTGCAGTCCATCACTGTGAACGGTGGCGCTTATACCGTGAACGGCGAAACGACTACCGAAGCCGTCAAGGGCGACAAGATCGTTGCCACCGCAAACCCCGCACCTGCGGGTGAGAAGTTTGTTGGCTGGGATGTCGTGGGTGTCGATGGCCTGACCGACGAGCAGAAAGCCGTCTCGCCCATTGAGTTCGAGATGCCGAAGAACGGCGTGGAGCTCACGGCACAGTATAAGACCCTGCACAACATCGTGGTGAACAAGGGCACCTACACCGTCAATGGCACTGACGACAAGCAGGCTGTGGAAGGCGACAAGATCACCGTCAAGGCTGCCGAGTACCCGGGCTATCAGTTCGTGCGGTGGGAAGTCGTCAGCGGCGGTGTGACCATCACCGGTGTGAACAACGAGGAAGCCACCTTCACCATGCCGAACAAGAATGTGGAGCTGAGGGCGCGCTACAATAAGCTGTACACCATCACGGTGGATGGCGGCCATGCCGATGTGACCTCTGCCCTCACAGGCAAAGAGATCACCGTGGACGCCGATGTGCCTGATGGTGAGAAGTTCATGGGCTGGAAGGCCGAGGGCATCACCCTGACGCCCGCCCAGCAGCAGAGTAAGCACATCACCTTCTTTATGCCGGAAGGCAATGTGACCCTGACGGCCGAATACAAGACCCTGCACACCGTTACCGTGATCGGTGCAGACGACAAAATCACCGTGCTGAAAGACTTCATTGAGGGCGACACGGTCACCGTCAACGCCGCAGACTACGGTATCCCGGCGGATGAGTTCGACAGCTGGGAAAGCAATGACATCCGCCTGACCACCGATAAGAGGCAGAGCCCGACCCTCACCTTCAAGATGGTGGACAAGAACGTCACGCTCACCGCAGTGCCCAAGACCCTGTTCACCGTCACGGTGATCGGCGGCACGGTCAATGGCGAGAGCACCGCCCGCGTGAAGGCTGGCGACTGGGTCACCATTGATGCCGAAGACAAGGGCAGTGACTGGAAGTTCATTGAGTGGAAGCTCACCGGCCCGAAGAACTTCACCCTTGACACCAGCAAGTCCACCGTCCGGTTCCAGATGCCTTCGGGCGATGTGACGCTGGATGCCGTCCAGATGGAGTACCGCACCGTTACCATCAACAATGGCAGCGGCTCCACCGTGAATGAGAAGGCTCTGCACGGCGACAGCATCACCGTCACCGCCGACGAGGTGGAAGGCAAGCGGTTCGCCTACTGGGAAGTGACAGGCCCCGACGGTACCGAAAAGCTGACGGATAAGAAAATCACCGTCACCGTTCCCGAGGGCGATATTACGCTGACGGCAAAGTATAACGAGCTGTACACCGTCACTGTGGACGACGAGATCGTGGGTGCTTTCATTGAGGGCGAATGGGTCCAGATCAAGGCCAATGTCCCCGAGGATCGGAAGTTTGAAGGTTGGACCAGTCCCGATACCCTGCTGAATGAACTGCATGGCAACGAGAATAACGCGGAATTTAAGCTCCTCATGCCGGGCCACAATGTTACGCTGAATGCTACGACCAGCCAGCGCTATTACGTTACGGTCAATGACGAAGGTAACGAGCTGAAGCCCAGCGAGAAGACGGAAGTTGCCGCAGGCGATTTGTTCTATCTTGAGGCTGCAGGCCGCGATGGCTGGGAGTTCATCGGCTGGACTGTGGACAACGAGGACGTTGCAAAGCAGCTCGACCTGACCAAGGCGGAGCGCCAGTCCTTCACGATGCCCAAAGACACTGATGTGACCATTACCGCAAACTACAGAAGGTACCGCACCATTACGGTGAACGGCGGTACCGTGAACGGCAAAACTACGATTACTGACGCCCTGCGTGAACAGGAAGTGGAGATCGAGGCCGTGTACGACCCGGAAAAGCAGGTCTTTGACCACTGGGAGGCCGAGGGCCCCGATGGCTGGGCATTGAACGAGGAGCAGAAGGGCTCTGAGAGCTTCAACCTCAAGGTGCCCAAGGGCAATGTGACTCTGAAGGCTGTGTACAAGACCCTGCACACGGTCACCGTCATCAACGGCACCACCGCAAACGGCGAGACTACCATCAAGGCCGTTGCAGGCGAGAAGATCACCCTAACCCCGAATCTGCCCGACGACCAGGAGTTCGACTGCTGGTATAGTGAAGAAATCAACCTGCGTGAAGACCAGCGCAAGACCCCGGAGCTGACCTTCAAGATGCGTGATTTCGACATCACCATTGAGGCAAAGTCCAAGCAGCTCTACTTCGTTGAACTGGCAGATACCGATACCACGGCAAACGGCGAGTCTGGCAAGGTGGAAGTGAAGTCCGGCGAGGACGTGACGATCGTTGCGCCCGAACGCGAAGGTTGGAAGTTCATCCACTGGGAAGTCAGCGATAACGCATATCTGGACGATGCAACCGCATCCGAGGCACACTTCTATATGCCCAGCGGCAACGTGAGCGTGACGGCTGTGTACTATGAGTACCACACCATCACCATGACCGACGACAAGGGCATTGCCTACAACGAAAAGGGTGAGGAGATCACCCGTGCCGTGCAGGGCGACGTGATCACCATCAAGGCAAAGGACCGTGAAGACCACGAGTTCAACCGCTGGGTGATCACCCCGGATAATGGCACTCTGGTCGGCAAGAACGACCCCGACGAGGCTACCTTCACCATGCCGAACGAGAACGTGGTGGTGGACGCGAAGTACAAGCATCTGCAGGGCATCACCGTGAACGGCGGTGCGGCCTACTATATGGACGGCACCCCCGTCGAGACCGCCAAGGCAGGCGAGACCATCGTCATCGTGGCGGAAGACCGTTCCAAGGACGGCCTGCGGTTCGCTTACTGGGAGGTCAACTCCGACAAGGAGGTGACCGTGGAAGGCGGCGAGAAGGCCACCTTTGAGATGGTGAACGCGCCGGTGGAGCTCACCGCCCACTATGAGGCACAGATCACCTACTCCAACGACCCCGCCATCTTCGATGAAGGCGTTGGCCTGCACGAGGATATTGTGTGGGAGAAAGTGGGCGACACCGTGAGCATCACCGCTGTGCTGGACAACAGCACCGATGAGGACGATATCGGCACCTTCCCCGGCATGACCTTCGACTACTGGGAGATCGTTACCCCGGAAAACCTCAATGTGACCAGCGGCCTCAACAGCGAGACCATCACCTTTGAGGTCCCGGAATGCGAAGTGAAGCTGATCGCTCATTGGAAAGACACGACCACCGTTACCCCCGAGGAACCTCTCGACCCCAGCTTCCCCGTTGAGCCCGAGGCTCCCGCAGCGGACGGATCCGGTGCCGTGATCGGTGTGGCCGCAGCCGGTGCAGCCATCTGGGGCGGCTACGAGATCACCACCCGCGTCATCCTGAATGACCTGCTGCCCGAGGGCGCAGCCATCCCGGCCAACCGCGGTGAACTGGCAATGCTCATCTGGACCCAGAAGGGCAAGCCCGAACCCGCTGCAGAGCCCGACTTCACCGATGTGTCCGACACCGAGCTGGCCAAGGCGGCCCAGTGGTGCGTGGAGCAGGGCCTGCTGACCGCCGAGGACGGCAAGTTCGAGCCGGACGGCAGGACCCCGAAGTGGCGCGTCATCCAGGTTTGGAACCAGGCGTTCCCGAAGGAGTGAGCCCCCATCCCCCGCGCATGACCCCTGAAGCATAAGCAAGACCCCCGCACCTGCAGCAGCGCAGATGCGGGGGTCGTTTTTTTGCGGTGTTTTCTGCTTTTTACGCAGTTTTCGGGGCGTTTCGTGCTATTTTGCTTCCGCTGTGGGGGCGGGTATGCTATACTTGTACAAAATACCCCCCCCCCTTTTTTTTCTTTTACACAAAATCAGAGGACCCAAAAGGAGGAAACAGAATGAAGCTTTGCAAACCTGCAAAACAGCTGACGGCGGCCCTTGTGGCAGGAGCCATGGCGCTGAGCCTGTGCGCCCCGGCGCTGGCTGAAGCCCCGCTGCCTGGTGCTGCGGCTGCGGTGGCGGCCCCGACAGAAAGCACCCCGGACGGGGCCGTGTTGCAGCAGGAGGAAAATGCCACGAACAGCGTAGAAGGCATTACCATCAATGATAAGGTTTATACAACGGACCCTTCTGCCGCAACGGGTGGTATCATTAGCTATGATATCGGTGAAGGCCAGGCGTTCTACACGCCTTCCAAGCAGCAGTTGAATCTTGTTGGACCTTTCACAAAAACGCTGACGATCTCTGCACCCGGTGTGGATATCGTGATGACAAGTGACAACGGCCAGGTCGTAACTGCAGAAAACGGTGCCGCTCTGATCATTCAGAATGCACGCCAGCTGTCTGTAACGGGTAGGTCTGCGGGCCCTTTGATTGCGTGCAGTGCGGTTCGCATCAACTGCGCAGACGATGTATCCATTCAGAACTCCGGTAGCGGCATGGCCGTGAGCACCGGTGGCTTTGAAGTGCAGAACGCAAAGAATGTGTTTGTTAGTGGTGCATCCGAAAATGCGGTGGTGTCCAGCGGGGGCACAAACAGCATTACCTGCAGCGAAAAGCTGATCATCCAAAATGCGAATGGCCCAGCTACGGGCGGTGCCAAATTTACCGCTAGCGCGGCAGCAATTGAAATCACCGGAAACAGTAATTTCTACCTGATTGGCGGCGGCGAAGCTTCTTTGACCTGCAGCGGCGGTGACTTGGTCTTGACCAACACCGGTACGAGTACGATTGTGGGCGGAGGTAGCTTTACAGCAGCCGGAGCAAAAGACGTGACTATTACTGGCGCGGCCAGCTATAGCCTTCTGTCTAGTGGGCAGAGCAGCATTGATTGCACCGGCAATGTGATCTTGGAAAACACGGGTACCGGAGGCATCACGTCAGGTGGGACCTTTCAGCTTGTTCACGCCAATAATGTGACCATCAGCGGTGCATCCACAAATGCTCTCCTTGCCAGCGGCGGTGGAAGCTCTCTTGAATGTTCCGGTAAAATAATGATCACGAACACAAAGGGTGCCATCGTAAATGGCAACAGCTTTACCGCCATTGCCCACGATATGGAAATCACGGGCAATGCAACGGACAGGGGCTCCATGTTCAGCTGCACCACCGTCGATCTGACCGGAAAGGGTGGAGATCTGTCCCTGACTAACAATGGCAGTGCACCTATCGTCGGCGGCACTAGCTTTACAGTGGCAGGAGCTAAAAACGTGGCTCTTGTTGGCAATTACCCGAGCACAGGCTACCAGGAGATGCTCGCTGTCAGTACGGTGGATATCGACTGTACCGGTACGCTGGAGGTGACCAACCATGACGGCGGCACTATTTTCAGCAGAAACAGCTTCACGATTGAAAATGCTGCGGATGTTAAATTGACCACTGACGGTAAGCAAATTGCAGCAGGTGGGTCCTTTGTAGTGAAAAATGCTGGTAATGTGACGATTATTAACAATTCAAGCATGCTGCCTGCATTGGGCGGCGGTCTTGCTTCCATTGACTGCACAGGAAATCTTTCCATTACCAATACCAACGGTCCGGCGGTGCAGGCGAATTTCACGGTAACGAATGCTGAAAATGTGTCCATCACCGGAAAATGCAACGGTTTCGGAATCGTACTCAACACTTACGACAACGCACACAGTATCAACTGCAGCGGTGAGGTGAAAATCATCAATGAAGGCTCAGGTATGGCGTTCAGAGGGGATGCCATCGACTTCCTGTACTGCAGCAAAGTGATGCTGACCACGGCGGGCACACAGGCCGCTGCCTCCAGTGGAATGAACTATACACCGCCTGCCGGGATGACCTGGAATGTCCAGCTGGACGATACGGTTCTCAAGGGTACAAATGCCGACGAGGTATGCACGCTGGGCAAAGGTGATGAACTGCAGGCTGTGAAGACGGTGGTTATCACCCCAGTCTATCCGCCGCATGACGCAACGCCAGAATGGAAGTCTGATGAAATCAATCACTGGCAGGAGTGCAGCATTTGCCACGAAAAGCTCACCGACCCCGAGCTGCACGATTTTGAGGACGGCATCTGCAGCGTGTGCGGTGCACCGGACACTGCTTACGTCCCGGATGTGCCTGGCGCAGGCGGCAGCAGCACGGTCGGCACCGTGATGGCAGGCGTAGCCATCGGTGGCGCAGCGGCCTTTGTGGGGTATGAAGTCGTGACCGATATCCTCCTCAGCAAGCTGCTGCCCGAGGGCGCAGCCATCCCGGCCAACCGCGGTGAGCTGGCAATGCTCATCTGGACCCAGAAGGGCAAGCCCGAACCCGCTGCAGAGCCCGACTTCACCGATGTGTCCGACACCGAGCTGGCCAAGGCGGCCCAGTGGTGCGTGGAGCAGGGCCTGCTGACCGCCGAGGACGGCAAGTTCGAGCCGGACGGCAGGACCCCGAAGTGGCGCGTCATCCAGGTTTGGAACCAGGCGTTCCCGAAGGAGTGAGCCCCATCCCCCGCGCATGATCCCTGAAGCATAAGCAAGACCCCCGCACCTGCAGCAGCGCAGGTGCGGGGGTCGTTTTTTGGCGGGGCGGCTCAGTCGGCGCTGCGCTCCTCTTTGAGGATGGCGGTCACCTTCTGCATGGTGTCCACGGTGCGGCGCAGTTCGTCGACGCCCAGCTCCGTGCGCAGGCGTTCGTAGCAGCGCTTCATGAAATCGTGCTCCTCGGCCATGAGCTCCACGGCCTTGCTGGAAAGCTCCACATAGGTGCGGCCGGCTTCCTTGTCGGTCTTCCAGGCAACGAAGCCCTTGTCCTGCAGCTTTTCCACAGCCTTGGAAAGCTCGGTCACCTTCAGGCCCATGGCTGCGGCCAGGTCGGCCAGATAAACTTTGCTGCCCGGGTGCTGCGCGGCCTGCTGCCGGATGTAGTACAGCACGAGGTAATCTGCCCGCTGGATGGTGCTGAACACCTTGTCAACGTCAAAATTGTGCAGGAAAAACCATTCTTCCGGTGCGTGGGTCCATTCTGTGCGCATGGTGCTGCCTCCTTTTTACCGCTCGGTGCGGCGGACGTATTCGTGGGTGCCGCCCAGGCTCTTGTAGGCCGGGCGGATGATCTTGTTGGCGCTGAGCAGCTCCTCGATGCGGTGGGCGCTCCAGCCCATCACGCGGGCCACCGCGAACAGCGGGGTGTACAGCTCCATGGGGATGCCCAGCATGTCGTAGACGAAGCCGCTGTAGAAGTCCACATTGGGGCTGACGCCCTTGAAAATTTTGCGCTCCTCCGCGATCAGCTGCGGGGCCATGCGCTCGATCTTGTTGTAAAGGGCAAGGTCCTTGTCGCGGCCCTTCTCGTGGGCCAGCTGCTCCACATAGCCCTTGAACACCACCTCGCGGGGGTCGCTCAGGGAGTAGACCGCGTGGCCCATGCCGTAGATGAGGCCCTTGCGGTCAAAGGCTTCGCCGTGCAGCAGCTTTTTCAGGTAGGCTTCCAGCTCCTCGTCGTCCTCCTGGTCGTGGAGGTTCTCGCGGATGTTCTGCATCATCTGCATCACCATCAGGTTCGCGCCGCCGTGGCGGGGGCCCTTCAGGGAGCACAGTGCTGCGGCCAGCGCCGAGTAGGTGTCGGTGCCGGAGGAGGTGACCACGCGGGTGGTGAAGGTGGAGTTGTTGCCGCCGCCATGCTCTGCGTGCAGCAGCAGCGCCACGTCCAGCACGCGGGCTTCCAGTGCGGTGTACTTCATGTCCGGGCGCAGCATCCGCAGGAAATTCTCGGCCGTGGAAAGCTCCGGGTCCGGGCGGTGGATGTACATGCTGCCATCCTTTTCGTAGTGGTTGTAGGCGTGGTAGCCGTACACCGCCAGCATGGGGAAGATGCCTGCCAGCTGGATGCTCTGGCGCAGCACGTTGGGGGTGGAAAGGTCTGCGGCCAGCGGGTCGTAGGAGGCCAGGGTCAGCACGCTGCGGGCCATGGAGTTCATGATGTCGTGGCTGGGGGCCTTCATGATGACGTCGCGGGTGAAGTTGGTGGGCATGGTGCGGCACTCGCCCAGCACGCGGCAGAACTCGTCCAGCTTTTCCTGGGTGGGCAGCTCGCCGAACAGCAGCAGGTAGCCCGCTTCCTCAAAGGCGAAGCGGCTGCCCGCCGAGCCGCGGATAAGGTCCTTGACGTCGTAGCCGCGGTAAAGCAGCTGGCCGTCGGCGGGCTTCTTGACGCCGTCCACATACTGGAAGGCGCGGATATCGGAGATATTGGTCAGGCCCGCCAGCACGCCCTTGCCGTTTTCGTCGCGCAGGCCCGCCTTCACCCCGAACTCGCGGTAGAGGTCCTTGGGGATGCGGTCGTGTTCAGCGCACAAAGGCTGCTGCTGGTCAAAATAACCCATTACGTTCTGCAGATGATCCATCGGTGTGTTGCTCCTTTCCCATGTCCGCCGCACCGGAAGCCTTCTCCGCGGACACGATTCCATTCCATCGCCCGCCCTATTGCCCTATGGGCAACGGGGTCCCACCCCAGCGGACGGTCCTTGGAGAAACTTCCGGCACAGCTGTTGTCTGCTATGACAAAAATTAAGTACCCTTTCAGATTACAGAAAGGACATTTCTATGTCAAGGTACAGTTTGTAAACAAAAAGAAAACAAAACGTCGAAGGAAAAAACAAAAGCGGCCGGTACATCCGTAAGGACATACCGGCCGCTGGTTTCAGAGGGTTACAGACCTGCGTGACAAGATCTGCAGGGTGTTTTCGCTTTATTTTGCAATCATCTCAGTATAAGCCAGCACCAGCGGGCCCACGCCCTTGGCGTCGTTGCAGACTACCGGCTCGCTGAAATAGTAGGCCAGAGAGCCGTCACGGTGGTCCTTGCCGCCGAGGCCCGCCACAAGGCAGATGCCGTCCAGCTGCAGGCTGCCGTCCGGGTTCTTGGAGAGGTACTTGTCGCAGGTGCCGTAGAAGGCTTTCTCGGCCCATGCAGCCATGCGCTTGGGCAGGTAGCCCAGGCGCACGCCCTTGAGCACTGCGTAGGCGAACAGCGCCGTGCCGCTGGTCTCGAGGTAGTTGCCCTCCACGCCGGGGTGGTCCATCACCTGCCAGAACATGCCGGTCTCCTCGTCCTGGAACTTGTGCACGTCCTCGATGGTCTGTTTCAGCATGGCCATGATGCCGCGGTACTCGTTGTACAGCTGCTCGTCCATGCGCTCCAGCACGTCCACCATGGCCACCATGAACCAGCCCATGGCACGCAGCCAGAAGTTGGGGCTGCATCCGGTGACGGGGTCGGCCCAGTACATTTCGCGGCTCTCATCGTAGCCGTGGTAGTACAGGCCGGTCTTTGCGTCCCGCATGTGCTTTTTAATGTTCATGAACTGCTTGTAGCTGTCGATGCAGCCCTGCATCTTGTTGAAGCGGGTCTCATACTCCATGTAGAAGGGCTGGGCCATGTAGGTGCCGTCCAGCCACACCTGCCAGGGGTAGATGTCCTTGTGCCAGAAGTTGCCCTCCTTGGTGCGGGGCTGGGTGGCCAGCTGGCTGCGGATGGTCTCGATGGCCTTGCGGTACTTCTCATCCCCAAAGATGTCGTACAGGGTGAACAGGTTCTTGCCCTGGTTCACGTTGTCGAGGTTGTACTCCTTGGGGTCGTAGGTCTTGATGGAGCCGTCCT
>ERZ1026866.1453-NODE-1453-length-12125-cov-5.754432_pt1 | contig 12125 bp, 9 predicted proteins | sample MGYA00380163_ERZ1026866 | MGnify/ENA primary metagenome ERZ1026866 (study PRJEB33269, sample SAMEA4719799) | human gut metagenome | biome: human-associated habitat; feature: organic feature; material: feces | place: Cameroon | collected 2013-10 ...
GTCATCGACAACGCCCCGGCCAGCACCGTGCAGTGGGGCATCGGCAGCGCATCGGTGGTGCTGGAGGCCCAGACCGAGGCCGACGCTCCCACCAGCCTGTGCCTGGCGTACCCTGCAGTGAGCGCCATGCCCACGGTGGGCCCGGTGACCCTGGGACAGGACCTGTACTGGCGGCTGCTCAGCGGCCAGCAGGTGCTGCCGGTGCAGCGGGGCGCAGGCCAGTTCGCCCGCAACTATCTGGATTACTACAATCTCCGCGCCGTGGACGCGCTGGAGGTGGGGTGCAACGCCTTCACCTGCGACGCCGACTGGAGCAGCGCCCCGCTGTGGCGCACCAGCGGCAAGGCGGTGCTGGGCGTGCTGGACAGCCTGAACCTCTCCAGCCAGCTGGATGAGCTGGCGGCATCGGCCTCGTCGGCGGTGACGTCCGACAGCACCGGGGCGGACACCGTTCTGCCCACCCTTCCGGCGCTGCTGCCCCAGAAGGCAGAGCCCCGCCTGCCGGAGCCGGACGCCGAGGACGCCGCCGCCGTGCAGGTGCACTTCGGCACCCAGAGCACCACGGCCTTTGCCTACAGCGCCGAAAGCGGCACCTACGGCATGCTGCACGCCGACGGCACCGCCCAGCTGGACGCCAACACCGGCACCCAGGCCCAGTTCGACAACCTGCTCATCCTGTTCAGCTCGTCCACCCTGCGGGACGACGGGCGCACGCTGGATTACGACCTGACCCTTGGCGGCGGCGTGTGGCTCAACGGCGGCCGCCTGTGGCACATCACCTGGACCCAGGGCACCGACTCCACCTTTTTGTTCTACGACTCCGACGGCCGGCAGCTGAGCCTTTGCACCGGCCGCAGCTATCTGGCACTGGTATCCAGCGTCACCGGCGAAGAACTGGCCGTGCAGAGCTCGGCCGGGGAAGAACTGCTGGCACACACCGCCGCATAACAACGCAAAAAGCCATCTGCGACTTCAACCGTCACAGATGGCTTTTCTTATGTTTTGCGTTCTTTCCGCCCGGGTGTAGGGAACACATTCATGCGTTCCGCTCCCGTCCCGGCAAATGCCGTCTACCTGCGGAGCAGATGAACCCGCTCCCTGCAGAAAACCGGCTGCCTGAGAGGTTCTTTTACAGGTCCACCACGCTGCCCACCTCGGCGGGGCAGGAGGGCACAGCGCCCAGGGCCACCTCGTCGGTGCCGCGGTGCACCGTGAAGGTCTCGCTGCGGCCTGCGGCAAAGTCCGGGTGCCAGGTCAGCTCCAGCGTCTGCCAGTCCTCCGGCACGGCGCAGAAGCAGTGCACCAGCGCGCCCCTGCCTGCGGCAAGGTTCAGGGTGAACACCGAAGCATCCGCCGCGTTCTCGCCGTAGAGCGGGGCGGCAAAGCTGCCGCAGCGCACGGCGGTGCCGTCGCACACAGCAGAAAAGCCGGTGCCCATGCTGTACAGGTCCGCCAGGGTGCGCACCTCACGGCTCTGCAGGTAGCTGGCGTCCACCGGCAGGGAGGAAGCAGAGAGGTTCTCCACTGAGAGGTACACCAGCACATTGCCCATTTCCGGCGCAGGGGCATAGCCCAGCAGCTCCACAGCGGCCTTGCCGTCCAGCAGGGCAGGCTCGCCCGCAAGACGCGGCTGCTGCGCCGCAGCGGAAACTCCGGTGAGCAGGGCAGCGGCAAGGCTGACCGCACTGGAACCGGCACATTTCAGGAATGACCGGCGGGAAATGGACTGGGACATGGGGCTTCCTCCTCAAAAATCGTTCCTTTATACAATAAAGGATTGCGCGGGTTCTGTCAAGGGATGGGCCGGGATTGTAACCGAATCCTTACTCAAAGGCCTCGTTTTCCTCGGTCTCGGCCTGGCCGCGCAGGGTGTCGGCGTAGCCGAAGGGCACGATGTCGATGGCCTCCACCAGACGGTCGCGCATCCACAGCTGCACATCGGTCTGCACGGTGTAGCCGCAGCCGGGGTCGGCCATCCACTGCTCGGGGCGGCGGGTGGGCACGGCGCGCTGGCTGAGCATGCTCATGATGACGCCGCCGTGGGTCACGCAGGCGGCCTCGGTCACATCCATGCGGATCATGTACTCAAACAGCTTCATCAGGCTTTCGGCGCAGCGGGCGTGGAACTGGTCGGTGGGCTCTGCCCCTTCGGGCACATAGCCGGAGCCGGGGGTGATCCACTTTTTGAAGTCCTCGTCGTGCACCAGTTCCTTCACGGGCTTGTTCTCAAACTTGCCGAAGCCCGCCTCCCGCAGGTCGTGGACGGTGAAGGTGTGCTTTGCGTCCGGGAACAGGATGTTCGCCGTTTCCACCGCGCGCAGCAGGGGAGAGGAGAACACGGTGTCCACCTGCGGGTACTCGAACCGCTCCTTCAGCTCGGCCAGCTGGGCACGGCCCTCGTCGCACAGCGGCAGATCGGTGCCGCTGCCGATGTAAAGGCCCTGCAGGTTGCCGGCGGTCATGCCGTGGCGGATGAGATGAAGCTTAAAGGTTTTCATGAAAACACCTCGTATCGTTTGGGGATAAGCCCGCCCGGCAAACTGCGGACAGGCGCTGAATTTTTATTATAGCACAAAAAGAAGGTTTTGAAAACCGGGGTCAGTCGTAGTAGTTGATCTGGATGGTGGAGGCATTGTCATCCAACAAACTCACCATTTTTCCATGTGCCAGACAATACCGTACCGTTTGTAAAGGTCATCGTTCCCTGGCCGTCAAATTTGTTATTCACCCAATTACCCTCATAAACCGAGCCATCTGTTGATGTGAATTTTCCATAACCATTTTTTTCGCTATTTGACCAATTTCCTTCATACACGATTCCGTAGCCGCGGTATACTCCATACCCGGAAAAAGCGCCATTTTTCATTCCGCCTTCGTAAGATGCGCCATTTGTCCACGTATATTTCCCTTGGCCTTCCTGCTTATCATTCGCCCATTCACCCTCATAGATACTTCCATCATTATAGACCATCTTTCCATGGCCAGATTTAACACCATTGGAAAAATTCCCCACATAGACCGCACCGTCCGAACGGGTAAATGTTCCTTGACCGCTGTACTTATCGTCTTTCCAGCCGCCTTCGTATTTTTGACCGCTCACCCAAGTCATCGTTCCCTGACCAGTTCGTCTTCCATTTTCCCAGTTGCCTTCATAGACATGTCCCTGCGACAATGTGAATTTTCCCTGTCCGCTTGGCTTTCCATCTTTCCATTGCCCCGTATAGGTTCCGGTCGCACCACCTACCGTCGTATAAGGCTGGTCCGTCACAGTAGTGACCGCAGAAGCGGTGCTTGTACTGCTGGCTGCCACACTGCTGGACGAGCTGACTGCCTTTGAGCTGCTTGCCGCACTGGACGAGCTGACCGCCTTTGAGCTGCTGGACGAACTCACAGAGCTGGAACTGCTCACCGGCTTTTCGCTTTCCGAACTTGCGGCGGCACTTTCGGCCACGCTGGCGGAAGCACTTTCTTCGCTGGCCGCGCTATGGCTGGCCTTCTCCGATGCAGCAGAGGATGCCAAACTGCTGGAAACGCTTGCTGTACTTGCTGCCACCGGAAGCTGGCTGTTTCCCCGCCCGGCCAGAGCGAAGCCGCCCACGGCCACCACAGCTGCAACGGCCACGCCGCCGATCGCCAGCGGCAGCTTGCTGCCCTTCTTCTGGGGTGCCGCAGGGGCTGCAGGGGTCTCCTGCTGCTGGGCTGCCTGCGCCGCAGCGGCCTGTTCGGCTTCTGCCTTGCGGGCGGCTTCCTCGGCGGCGGCCTGCTCGGCCGCGCGCTTCTCGGCGCGGATGCGGGCCAGCTCCGCTTCCTTTTCTTCAGCGGCCTTGCGGCGGGCGGCTTCCTCCGCTTCCCGCTTGGCCTGCTGTTCCTGACGGCGCTTCTCGGCCTGGGCTTCAAACAGGAAGGTGGTCTTGTCGCTCTCCTGCACGTTCTGCACCGGCTGCACCGGCACGGCCACGCGCTCGGTGCGGTCCTCCGCCGGGGTCTGCACCGGCACTGCGCCGGGCATCAGCCGCACGGTGCTGTCGTCGGCCGGGGCGGCGGGCTGGGCCGTTTCCACCCGCACGGTCTGGTCCGCTGCGGGCTCCTGCGGCACGGCAGGTGCTGCCGGTTCTGCCGCCGGGGCAGGCTGCGGCATCGGTTTCAGGGTGAGGTCCAGCGCGTCGGCTTCCTCTTTGCTCAGGCCGGAAAGCTCCCGCAGGGAGAACTGCTGTTCCAGCGGGGCGTCATCCCTTGCGTTTTTCAGGCATTCCGGCAGGTCTTTCTCCGCTTTGGCGGGTTTCTCGCTGTCGGCGTGCGCCTTTCCCCACACTGGGCGCTCCGTCTCTCCGTTGGGGTCATTTTCCTCCGGGGCGGCCGCGCCGCTGGTGCTGGGCACGGGCACGGTGTCGCCCTCCGGGTAGATCATCTTCGCCTCGCCCTCGGTGTAGAGGATGGCTTCCAGCGCCTGCCGCATCACGGTGGGGCTGTCGTAGCGCTGGGCCGGGTCCGGTGCGCAGGCTTTGAGCACGATCTCGGCCAGACGGCCTTCGGCGTTGGCCGGGGGCGGCAGGGCCGCGCCGGAAAGCCGCTGGGCCTGGGCCCGTTCCCGGCTGGACGGGGTGATGGGCTGGGGGTAGGGCGGGTAAAGCGGCATCCGGTTGTTGTTCAGCAGCTGGTACATCACAAGGCCCAGCGAGTAAATGTCCACATTGCTGGTGTACTTTTCACCCCGGAAGACCTCCGGGGCCATATAGTTCACGGTGCCCGCACGGGTGGAAGCGCCGGTGGATGCGCTGGCGATGCGCGCCACGCCGAAATCGCCCAGCTTGAAATCTTCCGTCTCGGAGATAAAGATGTTGGCGGGCTTGATGTCGCGGTGGATGATGTTGTACCGCTGGCAAATTTCCAGCGCCTTGCACAGGTCCATGCCCAGCTGGATGACCTCGCGGCGGGTGAAGGTGTGGTTCTGCTTCAGGTAGCTGGTGATGGGGGTGAGCAGCTCCATGCGGATGAGGATGTCCCAGCCCACGCCGTCTTCGTGGGGGAACATCTTGTGGTCCTCGTAGCTCACGATGTTGCTGTGGCCCTTGAGCTTGCTCATGAGGGCGATCTCCCGGTTGAGCTCCTTGACGTAATCCCGGAAGTAGGTGGAAGCGCCGTTCATGTCCATGCCGTCGGCCAGGATCTCGTCCAGCTCCCCCTGGCTGGACGGGATGGTCACGGCCTTGAGCGCACCGGTGTACACGGTGTCGAACTCATCCCGGCGCTCGATCTCGAACACCCTGCCGTAGCTGCCCGCGCCGATGAAGCGCTTGATGCGCCACTCGCCGAAGAACGGCTCATACCGCTTGTAATACTCGTTTTCCATGCTGATCCCTCGTCTTATTTTTCTGCTTGCAGCGCTGTTTTGGGCCAGAATGCCCGGCAAACGGCTGCAGACCGTGCCAAAGCGCCGAATTTTTTGGTTTTTCCGCAAATCGCGCGCCACAAAATGTATGCGCTGATGCTTTCAGTTTAGCATAGATATGGTATCCGGTGCAATGGTTTTGACAAAAATGACGAAATTTGATGAAAAATATCGTCATTTTTCTTGCTTTACAAGTCGTTTTCCGCTGTGTATAATCAACCTGTTGTAAACCAAAAATCAGGATGTCCCCCAACCATCCGACGCATTGAGGAGTCAGTATCATGGAATTCAACCGTATCATCAAGCTGCTGCGCAAAGAGCGCGGCATCACCCAGAAGCAGGCCGCCGAAGACCTGGGCGTCTCGCAGGCGCTGCTGTCCCACTATGAAAAAGGCATCCGCGAGTGCGGCCTGGACTTCGTGGTGCGGGTGGCCGATTATTATAATGTTTCCTGCGATTACCTGCTGGGCCGCAGTGCCGAGCGCAACGGCATGATGCTTTCGGCCGAAGATATCCCGAACCCGGATAAGATGAAGGATAACGTCTACCACGGCAGCGTGCTGCCCACCATGAACAAAAAGCTGATCTCCAACAGCCTGAACGTGCTGTACGCCAAGATCGGCCAGTGCCACAGCAAGGCCCTGACCACCGAGGTGAGCTCCTACCTGATGATGGCGGTGGCCAAGATGTTCCGCCACCTCTACTCGGCCGAGCCCCACAACGCCGCCAGCATGTTCAGCATCGACGCCTACCGCTGGCGCGGCTATTCCGACGCCGTGATGCGCATGTCCGAGGCCAACGTGGAAGCGCTGCTGGCCGGGCAGGACGTGAACGGCGGCGAGGGCGTGAAGGACCCCGCCTGCCTTGCCATGACCACCGAAAGCCTGACCCGGGAATTCCCGCTGTACACCCCCAGCCTGTTGAATCTGGTCAAGACCAGCGAGACCCACGTCAAGGGCATCTCGCCGGAAGGGTGATATTCCTGTGAAAAACAGGTGATTTTTCGCCCAAAAGGCTTGCACTTTTGTGCCGGAAAGGGTATAAAGAGAATAGTAGATTCTGGAAAGCTGGCTTTCCGCACGTTTTAAGGAGGATTTATTATGTCCAACTGCATTTCCCGCCGCGCTTTTCTGAAGGGTGCCGGTGCTTCTGTGGTGGCTCTGGGCGCATCCGGCATGCTGGCCGGCTGCAAGCAGAACGGCAGCTCCACCGTCGTTTCCGTCAAGGTCGGCGATAAGGTCAGCAACTGGAACGGTCTGGGCGTTCAGCTCTCCAGCCTGTTCGGCGTTGACACCGCTCCCCAGCAGGAGGGTTATGAATATCTGGCAGTTCTGGTCACCGTGGTGAACCGCACCAAGGATCAGACCTTCACCATCGGCGCACAGAATGTGGACGCCATCGACGCCGCCTACCCGGTGCCCCCGGCAAGCAATGTGGACGCAAACTTCCACGCACTGGCTGCCGACACCACCGACTTCGTGGCTTCCTGCGACGGCCAGACCGTCGAGTGCACCGCCACCATCTCGCTGTACAACCAGAACTCCCAGAGCTTCTCGGACTCCACCACCCTGCCCCCGCAGGGCAGCGGCTATGTCCAGATGCTGCTGATGGTGCCCAAGGGCTGGAAAGAGCTGGAAGTTACTTACATGCCCACCTTCGTGGCCGACAAGACCCTCACCTTTACCATGAAGGCCGCCGACGTCACCCGCGCCTGATGCCCCGCAAGCGGGACGAAATTTCGTCCAAAACCCGCGCAGCATCCTGTTTTTTGCAGAATTTATTTTTGCAAAAGGCATTGACATTCCCACCGGTTTCGCCTATTTTATAAGTAAACGCCGCAAGGCTTTTTGAATGTATCTGCCTTTAAAGGAGGAACGATCATGTCTTACACTTTCTCCCGTCGTGATTTTATGAAATACACTGCCCTCACCGCAGTGGCAGTTGCCAGCGCCGGTATGTTCACCGGCTGCAGCGGCAACCCGAACCAGCCCACTGCCGTGTTTAACAACGCAGATGCCTCTGTGACCTTCGGCGGCACCTCTGGCGGCTTCCTGGGTATCGGCGCTTCCCATGACAAGCACACCCTGCTGGCAGATGGTACTTCTTACAAGGACGGCACGCTGAAGTGCGCTTTTGCACATACCCCCGTCACGGAAGGCACCAGCTGCACTGCAGAATATTACCGCGTGCGCATCGACACTGCAGAAGGCACGACTTATTGCGTCAACGGCGTCAATGGTGTGACGATTCTGGCTTCTAATCCCGCTTCTCCGATTCAAATCACCAAAGACGTTACCCTGCCTCTCAAGAATACTCTGACCATTACCGGTCTGAATCTTGACGGTGCAACCGCTGTGTATGTCCAGTACTTCCCCCGTCACAATGCCCTGCGCAATGATACCGACTCTTACTCCGATGTCTTTGCCACTTGGAACATCACCAGCCTTTTCAATCTGTAATTTTCCAAAAGCATGCAAGGCCCGCACCTTTTACAGGTGCGGGCCTTTTTGTATCCCAGTTTTTGGCATCCTGCCGCAAACAGAGCAAAGTTTTTTAGTTGTTTTGTGCCTTGTGCACAGTGGTGTTTTCCGGTACAATAGGGTTATCAGATCGTACAGGTGCATCGCGGCAGAGCAGTCGCCGCGATGTTTTGTATTTTGAGGGAACCCCCGAAAACGCTGTAAAGGAGTGCTGTTTCGATGATCAACATGGTAAAGCTTCCCACCAAGAAAAGCAACTTGTTCCTGCGCGTGGCAAAGGGTCATTTTGCCACCAGCCACAGCCATATCAATTATTACATCGACGTCACCACCCAGAAAGCCCGCCTTTCCGAGGCAAAGGCCGTGGCAAAGGAGCTGGTGGCGGCTTACCAGCACAACACCATCGTGGACACCGTGCTCTGCCTGGACGGTACCCAGGTCATCGGCACCTGCCTGGCCAACGAGCTGACGAAGGATGGCTTTGCCAACATGAACGCCCACCAGACCATCTACGTCGTCACCCCGGAGTACACCACCGGCAGCCAGATCATCCTGCGCGACAACCTGGCCCCCATGGTGAAGGGCAAGCATGTGCTCATTCTGGCGGCTTCCATCACCACCGGCTACACCGTGCAGGCCGCTGTGCAGGCCGTGGATTACTACGGCGGCACCGTGGCGGGCCTTTCGGCCATTTTCGCCACCACCCACGAGTGCATGGGCTACCCGGTCACGTCCATCTTTGACCCCGCCAGCCTGCCGGATTATTCCAGCTACGACAGCCGCGAGTGCCCCATGTGCAAGGCCGGCCAGCACATCGATGCGCTGGTGAACAGCTTTGGCTATTCGGCGCTGTAACGTAAAAAGGCTGTCAAGTGCTCACGGATGCGCCCTTGACAGCCCCTTGTGAAATGATTATACTATAAATAGAAAGGCGCTGGCCCGCAAACGGCTCGCTCCTTACTGAATCAGATCAAGAAAAATGACCGTTCAAGTTGGTAGCTGGAGGCGGTCATTTTTTCTTGCGTCTATCGCTGTGAGAAACAGTCCATGTAATTTCGAACGTAACGTAGATCGCTCCGCCGAGAAGCGTGAGCAGCAATACGACCTGTTCAAACGTCATGGTGCATCCCCCCTTTCCGCCCTCAAGCGTCCGGGGGAGCGAGATTTCAAGAAAAATCTCTTTACCCGGCGCGCTCAGGTGCCGGTAAGGAGAAAAAAGCCGCCTGTGTTTGTGGCACAGCGCCCTGCCGCCAAAGCGGCAGTTTTATGATAGCATACTTTTCATCAAAACACAACAGGGCTTTGCAGTCGCTTTTATCGCTGCAAAGCCCTGTTTTTACTTCTTCTTTTTCGGGAACACAAACGGCTCGTGCAGGTACACCGCCACCAGATATGCCGTCATGAAGCACCAGATGATGGGCTCGCACAGGATGACCGCATTGTAGGCAAACTTCGGGATGAACACCAGCACAAAGATCACCTTGCCCACCAGTTCGATGACGCTGGAGAACAGCGGCAGCACCTTCTGGCCCAGGCTCTGCAAGGCATAGCGGGTGCACAGCAGCACGCCCAGCACCGCGTAGAAGGGTGCGTTCCAGCGCAGGTAGCGGGCACCGTTTTCCAGCACGATGGACTCCGACGAGCCGGAGATGAGCTTGACGAGCCACGGGGCCCCGAGCTGCATCAGCGCCACGGCGGCGATCATCACCACGACGGAATAAAGATACATCTCCCGCATGCCCTTGCGCACACGGTCCGGCTGGTTCGCGCCGCGGTTCTGGGAGACGAAGGTGGAGCCTGCGTTCGCCATGGAGATGAGCGGCATATCCGTGAAAGCGAACAGCTTGCGGGCGGCGGTGTGGCCCGCGATGGTGAGCGTGCCCAGGCCGTTGATGCCGTACTGCAGCACCACCGAACCGGCGGACACGATGCTGCTCATCAGGCCCATGGAGATGCTCTGGCTGAACAGCTCCCAGTAGAGATGACTGCCCACGGCGAAATGCTTTTTCTCCGGGATGAGGATGCGCACCCTTGCCAGCACGTACAGAACGCACAGCACCACCGAGATGCCCTGTGCAATGACCGTTGCCACCGCTGCGCCCCGCACGCCCATGCCAACCCCGGCAATGAACCACAGGTCCAGCCCCACGTTCAGCACCGAGCTGATGAGCAGGAACACCAGCGGCATTACGCTGTTGCCGATGGCGCGCAAAAGGCCCGCGCAGAGGTTATACAAAAACATGACGATGACGCCAAGGTCGATGACGATGATGTAGCTGTAGGCATCTTCCAGAATTTCTGCCGGGGTATCCAGCAGCTGCAGCAGGGGACGCAGCCCCAAAAAGCCCGCCGCCGTGATGACCAGCGAGGCGATGAGACCGATGACGATGGAGCCCGTCACGGTGCGCTTGAGCAGGTCCTCGTCCTGCGCGCCGTAGGAGCGCGCTGCCACGATGGCAAGGCCGTTGCCGATACCGATGCCGAAGCCCACCAGAAGCTCGTAGATGGAGCCGCAGGAGCCAATGGCGGCAAGGGCGGTGTCGCCCAGCACATTGCCCACGATCATGGTGTCCACCGTGTTGTAGAGCTGCTGGAACAGGTTCGAAACAAGGATGGGCAGCATGAACAGCAAAAGGCTGCTCAGGATGGGCCCGTGCATCAGGTCAACGTTCATATTGAAAAGTTGTTTCTTCCGGGGCTGCGCTTGGGTCATAGGGGTCCTCCAATGTTGTGTTTTTACCGCAAAACAAGGGACTGCACAAAAGTCAGCCCCTTGTTTGCGGTATGATACTGTTGCTTTTTCCGATGAAGCCGCCCATTGCAGCCCCTCTCGTGAAAAGACAAATCTGGAAAATCCGCAGATTTTCCAGATTTGTAAATATAAAAATAATTTTTCCGCTGAAAATCACCAGAGCGCAAGCGGAGGTGATTCTAAATCGTTACAGCTCCTGCGTCTCAAAGCCGTTTCCGGTGAGCACTTCCACACTGGTAAAGCCCGCTGCCTTGATGGCGGCGGCGGCTTCGTCAAAGCCGAAGGTCAGGCTGTTGATATCGTGGGAATCCGAGGTGATGATCACCTTGCCGCCCATCTTCTGCCACTCGCCCAGCAGCCATGCACCGGGGTAGAAGTCCTTGCGGTAGCCGCGGTAGACGCCGCCGGTGTTCACTTCCAGCAGGCAGTCGTTGTCCTTGGCGGCCTGCAGGGCCTTGAGGGCAGCGGCTTTGTAGCGGGGCGATTCCTCGTCGAAGAACTCGCCGTTGGCGTTCAGCTTCTTGATCAGGTCGATGTGGGCCAGAATGTCCGGCTTGAGGGCGGCCACCTTTTCCACCTCGGCAAAGTAGGCTTCCACGGCGGCCAGAGGGTCGGCATCAAAGTCATCGTTGATGCAGTCCCACAGGTCCTGCGGGCGGAAGTCGATCTCGTAGTACTTGCCGGTGTTCTTGCCGTACAGATGGTGTGCGCTGCCGATCCAGTAATCGTAGCCGGTGCGCTTATCCTCGCTCAGAATATCCCACTCGATGCCGCACAGGATATCCACCTTGCCCTTATACTCGGTCTTGAGCTTTGCGATGGTGGCCTTGTACTGGGCGGTGCGGCTGGGGCTCATGCAGTATTCGCGGTCGCGCTGGGTGTAGCTATGGCCGGTGAAGCCCAGCGTGGTCAGGCCCTGCGCACACGCAGCACTTGCCATATCCTGCAAGGTATTTTTGCCATCGCACATGGTGGAGTGGCAATGGACACTGGACTTCTTATAATCTGCCATAATTACTTCACTGCATCCTTTCCTGTTTGACCTTGTGGTCAATGACGTGACGTTTTTCCAGTTCACGGGTCACATCTTCCACCGTGATGCCGGCGCTGACCATCAGCACCAGAACATGGTAGGCAAGATCGCTGATCTCGTAAACGGTTTCTTCCTTGTCCTCTTTTTCGCCCGCAATGATGACCTCGGTGCACTCCTCGCCCACCTTTTTCAGGATTTTCTCCTTACCCTTCTCGAACAGGTAGGTGGTGTAGCTGCCTTCCTTGGGGTCCGTCTTGCGGCCTTTGATGAGCTCATACAGGCCCTGCCAGCTGAACTGCTTCAGCTCCGGCGAGACGTATACTTCGTTGAAGAAGCAGCTCTCGGCACCGGTGTGGCAGGCGGGGCCGGATTTGACCACTTCCACCACCAGAGCATCGGCATCGCAGTCGGCAGTGATGGACACCACCCGCTGCACATTGCCGCTGGTCTCGCCCTTGCGCCAGATCTCCT
>ERZ1026866.1458-NODE-1458-length-12086-cov-6.205303_pt1 | contig 12086 bp, 10 predicted proteins | sample MGYA00380163_ERZ1026866 | MGnify/ENA primary metagenome ERZ1026866 (study PRJEB33269, sample SAMEA4719799) | human gut metagenome | biome: human-associated habitat; feature: organic feature; material: feces | place: Cameroon | collected 2013-10 ...
CAGTAGAAAATCGGACAGTCATGATACAGTTCGATTCCCTTCAGCTGATGCGTTCCGCCCCCGATCACCGCACTGGCGCCCGCATCGATACAGGCGTGTGCAAATTTCTCCAGAAAATAATCCGCTTCCTCGTCATTGTCCTTACGGATTTCATGTGAATGTACCATAACCAGGACTGCCTCACATGTCATCTTCGCTTCCCGGATTGCATCGACGGTGCGTTTCACATCGATCGGATTCGGGCTGGAGCTTCTTCCCTCTGTTCCGTCCTTGCTGATTTCAAACATTTTCCCGCCAAATTCCATGACACCCTCGGGAAGCGGAGCGATAAATCCCTCCTGCCGGTGCAGATCCCGCAGTCCGTTGATTCCGGTCACCTCTGCAATCTTTGCAAGATCCTGCGCATGTTTCTCCGTAATGGTATATTTTTCCGAAAAACGCAGCGGATTTAAGCCCGGCCGGCCCGGCTGCCGTTCCGTCTGGCTTCCCGCCCTGGCTGCATTCTCAAACGTAGAACAGATATCAATCACCGCAATCTGTCCCGCCGTTGTGTCCAGAATGGCAGGACGCGATGCTTCGTAAAGATTTTTGCCTGCTCCGGCATATGCCACATCCTTTTTTTTCAGTTCGCTGATCGTAGATGCAAGTCCTTCGTAGGAATAATCCATCGTATGATTATTCGAAATCCCAAGAAAATTAAAACCGTAACGCAGGGTATCTTCCAGACACTTCGCATCTGCAGTCAGCCATGTTCCGCCGGAATACGCCGATGCGTAACAGCTGCCGTCCGATATCGTTGTTTCCAGATTCGCCATCCGAACCTCTCCCTGCATCAGAAATTCGCGAATCGGCAAAACATCCTGATATCCCGGCAGAAGCCGTTTCATAATCAGAATATCACCCGCCGCCGATACTCTTATTGTTCTGTTCATTCTTTTTTGCCTCCCGAACGATTCCTGCTCTCTGCTTTTAGAATCGCATTCTTATCCATTCTTATTTTTTCGTAACGGTTCAAAAGTCCCATCCCGGTTTTTCTTTCCTTTTACATGGTTCCAAATCGTTACCTTTTCTCTCTGTATCTGCTGCTTCTTTCTACCAGATCCGCAAAAAGGCGGTTCATCTCCGGCGCTGAGTGGATCAGCCCTTCCGGATGCCACTGTACGGCCACAATCTGTCCGTTGCGGCTTTCTATCGCCTCGATGGTTCCATCCGGCGCCGTTGCTGAAACCACGATGTCCTCTCCCGGCGTACGCACTGCCTGATGATGCATGGAGTTTACCGCATGGGTTCCCGCCCCGAGGATTTCTGCCAGATGGGTTCCCTCTTTAATTTCCACATGGTGATGCAGATAAGACCGCTCCAGGGACTGCAGATGCAGAATTGTGGTTTCCTTCTGCGTATAGATATCCTGGTACAGATCACCGCCGCACAGGACATTTAAAAACTGAATTCCCTTGCAGATGCCAAGCATGGGCATTCCCATCTCTTTTGCTGCCCGTCCAAGTGCGAACCATGCCTCGTCGATCTCCGGGCGGATGGTCTGGATCTGCGGTTTTGGCTCTTCCCCATAATACCACGGATTTAAGTCCTCTCCGCCGGGAACCAGAATTCCGTCGCACACAGCAAGTATGCCTTCCGGATCCGCTTTCATGGCAACTGCCGGAATTGCCATAGGAATTCCGCCGTTGTTCAGAACTGATTCGATATAATCGCTGTTGACATACATTCTCTCCGCACTTGAAAAAAGTCCCGGCTGTGTTTTATACGTATTTCCCAAGATTCCAATGATCGGTTTTCTCACTTGTAAACTCTCCTTTTTTACCAGATATGCCGAAAACGGCTTCACCTTTCCTGTGAACCCGCTTCCGGCATGCTTTTTCTTTCGTTATCGAATATTTTACAGTACATCCTGATGGCAGATATGACGGATCTTTTCCTCATCTAAAGCACGAATGACATTGGCTGCCATTGCGCTTGCTGCCTCCAGGTCTTCTTTTGCGCAGAAATTGTAATGGCTGTGCGCATAGCGGGATGGAACACCAAGCACCAGACACGGAACTGCTTTTCCTGTCACGCTGATTTTTGCTGCGTTTGTACTTCCGCCTCTTCTTACACTCTCCTGGTATTTGATTCCGCATTTTGCTGCCACTTCCTCGGCCAGTGAAATAAACTGCGTATTGGAAATATAGCTGTTGTCCAGGATACGAATCTGAACACCCTTCTTCATGCAGCCCTGTGCCTGTCCTGCGCTGATGAAAAAGTCATCGGAAGGAGATCCTTCAAATACAATGGCAAGATCCGGTTTTACAATCTGGCTCGTTACCACAGCACCGCGGGTTCCGACCTCCTCCTGCGCCGCAAAGGCGCCGACAACATTAACTGCAAGAGAAGCCTGCTCCTTTTCCAGCTGTTTCATCGTATCTACGATGCACGCGCAGCCGGCACGGTTGTCAAATGCTTTTCCGAAGCAGATTTCATGCTCTGCATCGTATTCAAAGGTTACATCCGGCATCATCGGATCACCGATATGGATTCCGAAAACGTTTTCAACCTCCTCGCGGCTGGTTGCTCCGACATCCACATACATTTTTTCAATTTCCAGAGTCTGACTGCTGCGTTCCGCTGTTGTCATGAAATGAACCGGTTTTGCGCAGATAATACCATGTACCATTTTTCCGGATCTGGTGCGGATCCATACCGCATGTGCCGGAAGGCTGGTCAGATGAAAGCCGCCAAGCATGATAATGCCAAGGCATCCGTTGTCCTGGATATTCTGTACCATGAAACCGCATGCGTCCAGATGGGCATCCAGCTGGATGACCGGACGGGAATCCTGCTTTGTTCCCGGCATCCGCACATACAGGTTATTCATTGCGTCATTTTCTACATCAAATTCTTTGCAGTAATCTGCTATGGTACGGATGACATCCTCCTCGAATCCACTTGGTCCAAATGCATCGGAAAGCTTACCAAACATTTCTATATCCATTGTTTTATCCTCTTTTCTTTGGGTTTCTGTCAGATTTATATTCTTAATATACAACAAAGCAGTGTGCTGTGACAATATCCATCCAGCGATCTGTCTCCAGCTTATTTGTAAAGGTATCTACCTTCTGCATTCCCGGATAAAACGACATCGTGTACGCTTTTTTCCAGTCTTTATAGGTTACCTCATATGTAAAGTGCTCCGGAAGAGCCACCTGACACTCTTTTTTCTGTCCGGCAACTGCCTTTTTTACCCCTTCCCGGATTTCGGAGATCACTTTTCCTTTCGCTTTGCACCACGTTGCCGCACCGACACCATGCTTCGTTTCCACTGTCGTAATGCCCGGAATCAGTTCTTTGGCCTGACGGCAGATCTCTTCATCTCCGGAAAGGAACAGCACCGGTACGTGATGTGATGCTGCTGTATAGCTGTTCAGCATGCACTCACTCATCACTTTTCCATTCAGATGAATATACAGGCTGTTTCCTGTCGATGTGTGGCTGATCGAAAAATTGGGATCTCCTGCCGGTGCATGGTATCCAAGATACAGTACGCCGTCATAGCTGTCGTCGATACCATACATCATATTATACGGATGACCACTCTTTCCCCGGATCAGGGTGACATACTCCGGCATTTTCAGCGGGTCAATGTTGGATGCATCTCCGTGACCGTCCTTTACGACAATCTCATCCGCGCCCGCTTCATGTGCTGCTTCGCATGCCGCAACGACCTCTTCGGTCATCTCCTCTGCAAATCTCTGGTATACGCTTTCCTTCTTATGTGTTTCATCGGTCAGTGCCACTCCGGCACAGCCCTCGATATCTGCACTGATAAAAAGCTTCATTTCTGCTGTTCCCTTCTTTCTTTATCATAAAGATGACAATATACGTAATGTCCGTCATCCACTTCATACCGCTCCGGCGCCTGTGTTTTGCAGCATTCCATGCATTTTGGACATCTGGTATGGAATTTGCAGCCTGTCGGCGGCTTGTGGGCGGATGGGATGCTTCCCTCAAGCAGAATTCTTTCTCTTTTTGCCGTCGGATCCGGAACCGGAACTGCGGAAAGCAGTGCCTGCGTATACGGATGCATCGGATTGCTGTAAATTTTCTCTTTTTCTCCGACCTCCACGAAATTGCCGAGATACATAACGCCGACACGGTCACTGATGTATTCCACAACGCTCAGGTCATGTGCAACAAAAATATAGGTCAGATCCAGGTCATGCTTCAGTTCATTTAAAAGATTCAGAACCTGCGCCTGAATAGACACATCCAGTGCCGAAACCGGTTCGTCTGCGATGATCAGAGACGGTTCTACCGCAAGTGCACGGGCAATTCCGATTCTCTGACGCTGACCGCCGGAAAATTCATGTGGATAACGGTTTGCATGGTAGTCATCCAGTCCTACCCGGTGCAAAAGATCCAGCACTTTCTTTTCCAGATCCGCTTTATCCTGATACAGATGATGCACCAGCAGCGGCTCTGCAATGATGTCAAAAACAGACATCCGTGGATTCAGGGACGCATACGGATCCTGAAAAACCATCTGTACCTTTTTCCGGATGGAACGCATTCTCCGGTCATTGTACTCTGTAATATCTTCTCCATCCAGATACACATGGCCCGATGTCAGATTTTCCAGTTTGCAGACGCCTCTTCCCAGCGTGGATTTTCCGCAGCCGGACTCGCCTACAATTCCGAATACCTCTCCTTTTTTCACCTCAAAGGTAACTCCGTCTACCGCTTTGACGAATTCCTTTTTCCCAAATCCGCTTCCGGCAACCGGATAATAAATTTTCAAATCCTCTACTCTAAGTAATGTATCTGACATCCTAGTCACCTGCCTTCTCTACGTGATCTGTTTTGAGCTGTCCGCTTTCGCAGAGCCAGCATCTGCTGATATGGCCTTCTTCGATCTGGAAAAATCCCGGTTCTTCCTCGCGGCATTTTTCCGAAGCGTATGGACATCGCGGCTCAAATTTGCAGCCTTTCGGCATATATTTCGGGTTTGGAACGTTACCCGGAATCGACTTCAGTTCTTTTCCGGCGTCTCCCAGTCTCGGAATCGATCCCAGCAGTCCCTTCGTATACGGGTGGGACGGATTGGCGAAAATTGTTTTTACATCTCCGCGCTCTACCACGCGGCCGCAGTACATAACGGCAACATCATCGCAGACCTCTGCAACAACGCCAAGATCATGTGTAATAAACAGGATGGATGTACCCGTCTCTTTTTTCAGCTGATTCATCAGATCCAGTATCTGTGCCTGAATCGTTACATCCAGTGCAGTCGTCGGCTCATCCGCAATCAGGATTTCCGGCTTGCATACAAGTGCCATGGCAATCATGACCCTCTGTCTCTGGCCGCCGGAAAGCTGGAACGGATACTCCTTCATCATATGCTCCACACGCGGAACACCCGTTTTCCGGAGCATGTCCTCTGCCTTTTTCAGTGCCTCTTTTTTTGATATTTTTTCGTGCTGCAGAACGCATTCTGCCACCTGGTCTCCAATCTTCATGACCGGGTTCAGACTGGTCATCGGTTCCTGGAAAATCATGGAAATCTTGCTTCCGCGCAGCTTTCTCTGCTGTTCCTTCGTCAGCTTTACAATGTCATCGCCATCCAGCAGGATTTCGCCATCAGCAATTTTTCCTTTCGTTCCGGTCAGTAATCCCATCACAGAGAGGGATGTCACGCTCTTTCCACTTCCCGACTCGCCTACGATACCAAGCGTTGCGCCGCGTCGAAGCTCCACATCGACACCGTCTACTGCTTTGATCACGCCGCCATCGGTATAGAAATACGTATGTAAATTTTTTATCTCAAGTACGTTATCAGTAGCCACTTCTGCTCCTCCTTATCAATCGGAAAGTTTCGGATCGAGTGCATCGCGAAGTCCGTCGCCTAACAGGTTAAAGCTCAGTACGGTAAGGAAAATCGCAAGACCCGGGAAAATCGTCACATACATTGCACTTGCCATATAGTTTCTTCCGTTGGAAAGAAGCAGCCCCCATTCCGGTGTCGGCGGCTGTGCGCCCATTCCCAGGAAGGAAAGGCTCGATGCTGTCAGAATGGAAGATCCAAATGACATGGAATACTGTACAATGATGTCCGGAATGGCTCCCGGCAGAATATGGTGAAACAGAATTCTTGCATCGGAAACACCGATGTTCCGTGCCGCCAGGACAAAGACGGAATTTTTCAGGCTCAGCGTTTTGCTTCGGACAAGCCGCGCAAAGGTCGGTGTAGAAAAGACAGCGACCGCAATCACAACGTTTGTCATGCCGCTTCCGAGGATTGCCACGATGGCGATTGCAAGAATCAGTCCCGGAAAAGCGAACAGGACATCGCAGATTCTCATAATAATAGAATCAATCCATCCGCCGTAATATCCGGCCAGAAGTCCGAGAATGGTACCACAGACTGCACCGACCGTAACAGCGCCGAATCCGACTGCAAGTGAAATCCGGGTTCCACAGACGATACGGGAAAACAGATCCCGTCCAAACTCATCCGTTCCAAACAGGTGCTTCATACTTGGTCCCTGCAAAATCGCATTGTAATCATACTCATTGATTCCGTACGGCACAATTTTGCTTCCGAAAAACGCAAGGAAAATGAGAAAAATGATAAAACAAAGCGCAACTACTGCATTTTTCTGTTTTTTAAATTTTCGAACCATCTCAGAAAACGGAGTTTTAATTCTCTCCTGGTTCTCGGTCTGTACTTTTTTCTTTTCTTTCATTCCACTCATCTCCTACTGAAGTTTAATTTCCGGATTCAGAACCGCATAGAGGATATCGACAATCAGGTTGATGACGATAAACTGCAGCGAAAAGATCAGAATCAGGGACTGGATTGCCGGATAATCTCTGTAATTGACCGATTCAATCAGAAGGGAGCCAAGGCCAGGATAGGCAAATACCGTTTCTGTGACAACAGAACCTCCCAGCAGAAAGCCGAACTGCAGACCCACAACCGTCACGACGGAGATCATGGAGTTGCGGAAAACATGCTTCCAGATCACAACCTTTTCTTTGATTCCTTTTGCTCTTGCTGTTCTGACGTAATCTTCTTTTAAAACCTCAATAATGGAGGATCTTGTAAATCGTGCGATCACGGCTGCAATTCCGACGCCGAGCGTGATCGACGGCATAATCAGACTTTTCAGGCTTGTTCCGCTTGTTGTCGGCAGAATTCGCAGTTTTACCGCAAACAGCATAATCAGCAGAAAGCCGATCCAGAACGAGGGGAGCGAAATACCTGAGACCGCAATCGTCATTCCGGTATAATCCTGCCATTTTCCCCTGTGGGTTCCGGACCACACACCAAAGAGCACACCAACAACCGAGCTCCACAGCAATGTGACAAATGCCAGACGAACGGTATTTCCGAATCTTCCCGCAACCTCCTTTGCAACCGGCTGCTTTGTGCGAAGGGAGGTTCCGAGATTTCCTTTTAAAAGTCCTGTCACGTAGGTAACATACTGTGCCGGAATGGATTTATTCAGGCCAAGCTCTTCTCTTACTGCCTCTACGTCATCCTGTGTTGCCTGCTCTCCTGCAACGAGTCTCGCCGGATCTCCCGGAATCAGGCGGACAAAGAAAAATACAAATGTAATAACAATAATCAGTGTGGGGATCGTACCCACAATACGCTTCAGTATATATTTTGGCATATTGTATCTCCTACTTTCATGCTTATCCTACAGGTACAATCCCACGGATCACTGCCTGCTTTCCTGTTTGTAAGAAACCGGCGCCCTCTTTTGATGGAAGGACGCCGGGGTCTTTTTCATATCCTTATTTCAGTCTGCCGTTATTCGGCTGCCATTCTGGCATTTCTCATGCCGATGCTTCCATCGCCTAACAGATATACTCCGGTAATGTTGTTGCTGGTTGCCCAGATGTTTTTATCGCTTGCGATGCAGAGCAGCGGGAGATCCTTCCATACGATATCCTGTACTTCTCCATAGATCTCACCACGTTTGTTTTCATCTGCAGTTGCAAGACCGTCTTTGAGAAGCTGATCTACTTTTTCATTCTCATAGTAGCTGATATTGAAGCTCATCGGCGGCTCAGACTCGGTTGCCAGCATCGGGCGAAGTCCCCAGTCAGCATCACCGGTGGAAGTAGACCATCCGCTTAAGTAGCAGTCAACCTCGGCATCTGCTCCTGCGCAGTCAGCTCCCTGAACCTTTTCATTCAGAACGGCATTTTCCATTCCGTTCAATTCCAGATCAATACCAACCTCAGAAAGCTGCTGTTTGTAGAACTCTGCTTTTTTCTGATTTGCTGTCGTGTTGCTGTACATCAGTGTTGTGGTAAATCCATCCGGATATCCTGCTTCCTTTAACAGCTCTTTTGCTTTTTCCGGATCGTAGGAATACGGATCATTTCCTTTGTAGTGCTGTACTTCTTCTCCTACCATAGAAGTTGCCACAGAACCGTAACCGTTCATAACGACCTGGATATATGCCTCTTTGTTGATTGCATAAGCCATTGCCTCACGAACCTTAACATCGTTGAACGGTGCTTTCTGTGTATTCATGAAGAAGTACCATACGGCGATGCTGTCGCCCATTCCAACGGATACGTTGCTGTCACCTTTTAAGGTGTCAACACTTTCTGTCGGTACAGACCACATAATCTGTGCGTCACCTGCCTGAATTGCAGATACACGGGTAGCACTTTCTGCAACCGGTTTGAATGTGATGCTCTTAAATCCTGCATCTGCATCTGCCAGAGCAGTTCCGCCGCAGACGTCTGCGTCATATCCCCACCAGTCTTTGTTCAGTTCTACTTTCATATGGTCACCGGCAACCCACTCAACAAATTTGTACTGTCCGGTTCCTACCGGTGCCTGTGCACAGGCATCTTCTCCTGCTTCAATCTGTTTCGGGCTCATGATCAGCGTAGCCGGATGTGCCAGGTTGCTGATGAAAGCACCGAATGACTGTGATAAATAAATTTTAACGGTATAATCATCTATCTTCTCTGCATGATCCAGAACATTGCAGAGGAATGTAGTACGTTTCAGTCCAAGGCTCTTGTCTGCCCATTTATTTACGTTTGCAATCAGGGCATCTGCATTCCACGGAGTTCCATCGGTAAAGCTTACGCCCTCACGAAGATGAATCGTATACTCGGTTGCTTCATCATTTGCTTCATAGCTGGTTGCCAGCATCGGAATGATCTGCATATTCTCATCGAATCCAAACAGACCGTCCATCATCATTCGCTGTACACCACCGGAAAGTGTATCGGAAGTATCCATCGGATCCATGGTGGTAAAATCTACAGCTATCATTGCCGTAACATCTGAATCCTGGGATACCGACTCGCCTGCCGGAATCGTGATGGTATTCTCCGTACCTGCTTCTGAACCGGATGAGGTCGATGCAGCGGATGCTGTTGATGTGCTCTTACTTGTGTCAGAAGAACCTGTCGATCCACATGCTGTCAGTGCCAGTGCCGTTGCTGCTGCAACCAGAGCACGCATTACATGTCTTTTTTTCATTGTTGTCTCCTCCTTTTCTGCAAGTGTTGCTGTTTTCTTTGTTCTTTCTTTTCACAGATAACAGAACCATGATATAAAAAAGAGCAAAGATGCCTTACCTTTTTTTACAGCCCCTTTGCTTAATCGGTATTATAGATGTAATGCGTCACTATGTCAAAGCATTCTTCTTGATTTTTTCTTTTCTTTTTTGTCTTTTTGCATTTAGGTTGTTTATTTTCGTCAAAAATGATATAATTATCCTAATTTTTAACCCATTACCACTTTTTAGCAGGAAAAGAGGTCCCTTTATGAACAGAAAACAAAAGCTTGGCAACGTATTGATCATTTCTTCCCGGAAACGAATGCTTTCCGAATTTCAGTCTTATCTTCACTCCGTGCTCGGTGAATATCTCACCTTCAACACCCTTTTAAGAGAGCAGGCCACAGACCCCTCTCTCTTCCGGGGATACCAGTGCGTCCTTTTTCCAAGCGTCCGCGCCATGGAAACCTTTCCGCTTACCCTTGACTCCTCCATTTTGCAGCTCCCCTGCGACCGCGTTTTCAACCATATGTTCCTGGATAAAATCATTCAGATTCCGCCGCACGAACGTGTCTATCTGGTAAACGATGATAAATATTCCACGCTCGCTATCATTTCCCAGCTTGAGGAATGCGGCATCACACAATATGACTTTGTTCCGTTTTATCCCGGATGCAAGGATACCGAGTCTGACATTCAGTTTGCCATCACCGCCGGCGAGCCGCAGCTCGTTCCTTCCCGCATCCCCAATGTGCTGGATATCGGCAACCGTATCATCGATATTTCCACTATTTTACAGCTCTGCGAATATTTCAACATTCCTCTGCAGACCGTAAACCGTGTATCGCGCAATTATGTCAATCAGATTCTTCACACCGTCAAGACCTCAGAAACTTACTATACAAATTATGTACAGACCGAACAGCTCATGCAGGTGATCCTGTTCTCTCTTCCCATTGGCATCTGTCTGTTTGGTGCGGATGGCCGCATTCAGTTCATGAACGCTAAATTTGCACATGCCTTCTCGCTTCCTTCCTCCAACTTTGAAGGACAGCCTTTTTCGGAATGTCTTCCGCCTGCCTACGCGGACACTGCTTTCGACCGCAACGGTGACTGGACCATTCTCCTTTCGGATCAGAAAACACAGATCACGTTAAGCGTTCTCTCTATGGTTTTTCCAGATACAGAACCTGTTTTTCTTGCGTTTCTTCCCGAGAGCAGATCCATGGAAATGTCGGGATCGAAAGACGAAAAAACGGAAGAAAGCACTTTTTTCGCTTCCTCCCGTACCTTTTCCCTTTCCCTGTCCCACGCAGATTCCGTCCAGAATCTGATGGCGCAGGCCAGACATCTTGCACTCTTTGATTTTCCGATTCTGATCCAGGGAGAAAGCGGTACACAGCGCCGGACACTCGCACGTGCGATCCACAATTTTTCGCGCCGCCACCATTATCCGTTTTCTGTTCTTCATTCTCCGGGAAATGATCTGACCGAAGCCTCCCTGCTCCGGCTTCTTGCCGAAACCAACCATGGCACACTCGTCCTTTCCCAGGTGGACCGTTTTCCGCTTTCCATTCAGGATCTGCTGGTCAATGTTCTTACCAATGTTCATGGTAACTTCTTTTCCGCACCGGAAACCCGCCGTTTCGATGTGCGTATCATTGCTATTGCGGATGATAACCTTTATAAAAAAGTAGAAAAAGGAACCTTCCTGCGGGAGCTTTTTCACCTTTTAAGTGCTTCCGAGCTTCAGACAGTCCCGATCCGCAGACGCAGGGAGGATATTCCCGATCTTCTCAATTACTTTCTGCTTCAGTTTTTCCACAACACCGATATGACCTGCGACCGGATCTTTTCGGAAGGGCTTCTGCGCTTTCTGAAGGAATATGCGTACCCCGGAAATATTCATGAGCTGTACAATCTGTCCTGCAGCCTGTTTACCCGGTACAGCAGCCATAAGCTGCAGCTTTCCGATCTGCCGACATACCTCCGTTCCCGCCAGATGGCTGACGTTTCCCTCACCGCCCTTCAATATCAGGTTCTTTCTTTCGTATCGACGCATCCGAAAGCAGGCCGCCTGGCAATCAAAAACGGACTGGCCGACGGAGAAACCTTTGTATCCGAAGCGGCTCTGCGCACCGTACTCGGAGAGCTTTCTTCCGCCGGTTATCTCATCGTGCACCGGACAAAAGGCGGATGTGAAATTTCCGAGCTGGGGCGTATGGTTCTGGAAAAATAATTTATTTCAGAAATCCCGGTGTTTCCAGAAATTCGGCAAGGCTGCGGTATCTGGCTCCGTCCAGGCCTCTTTTTTCCTTTGCGGTTACCATAGCGTTCAGGATCGCTTCCTCCACAGCCTCTGCCGCTGCTTCAAATGCCTCGTTGATTTTTTCTTCTTTTATCCGGGCGCACGCTTCCACCTCACATGTACTCTTTGTGTCTACGCGGTTTGCTGTTGTAAATCCGATCATGATTTCACCGCTTCCGTGGCCGGTGTAGGCTCCTGTTCTGGCGATTCCGACTCCACAGCCTGTCTCTTATACACATCTCCGAGCC
>ERZ1026866.1459-NODE-1459-length-12076-cov-5.470177_pt1 | contig 12076 bp, 10 predicted proteins | sample MGYA00380163_ERZ1026866 | MGnify/ENA primary metagenome ERZ1026866 (study PRJEB33269, sample SAMEA4719799) | human gut metagenome | biome: human-associated habitat; feature: organic feature; material: feces | place: Cameroon | collected 2013-10 ...
ATATGTCTGTGGAGTAAAATTGCCCGGGGATAATTTGTAGAAGATTTACAAAAATCTGCAACGCATTTATATTTACCAATTCATTTATTTCAAGCCCAAACAATCGGGTAAGAATCCAAGATGAAAATCATAAAAAGCTAATACATGTCTGATAAAAGAAGATAACGGTATATACTGGTATATATATAAATTCTGCGTTATCATATGCATAAAGCTAAACAGTTCTTCTTTGCAGGTATTATATCTGTACAAGAGAGGAGAACTGCTTATGAACCAAAGAAAATCATTAAAAGAATTAAACTTGCTGGACAAATTTCTGTTCGATGAAGCGATGGATGATCCGGAAAATGTAAAGACGATGTTGGATATCATACTTCTGAATACCAGGGGCAAGCATCCCGAGCTGGTGTCACCAGAATTGATAGAATTGTTGAAGTATATGGAACGTAGTACGGATGAAGTATCAGGGGAGTGTAAAAGTAAGCGGATTCAAGAGATGCATAGACGAGTTTGTCAGATCAAAGCAAGTGAAAAGACAGAGGTGAAGTATATGCAGTCGTGGGAAGAACGGATTATGATAAAACAGGAAGGAATTGCTGAGGGAAGAATAGAAGGCGAAAAAGCACTTTTGAAAAGTTTAATTAAAAAGAAGATGGCAAAAAAATATTCTGCAGAGCAAATTTCGGCAATGTTAGAGGTCGATGTTTCAGAAGTAGAGAATATTATGAAAGAAATACAGAACGAAAAGTATCTGTAAGAAATTGTTAGTGGCAGGTTCTGTGGGTAGCAGCTTTATACTAATGCATGGTCATATTATAAGAACGGTCAGATATGTTTATCAAGACATGTCTGACCGTTTTTCGTATAGCAGGGGATGAAAGAAAACATGCGGTTTTTCTGTGTGTAATTACCACGGTAGATCCATACTTTTAAAATTTCATGGTCAGAAAACCCGCTATTCATGGCCATTATAAGGCGGAAGAAGAAAAGGCATGGTACAATAACTATAAAGATTTCATGTGAAAATAAGATGGAGACCGATAAAATGAATGGATGGACAAAAAAGAGAAAAGTAGATACTTTTATGGGGATTTTATTGCAAGTGTACTGTTTCTTCCCGTGGATGCGCATAAATAGAAAATGGAATACGATTCACAGGTATGTAATTAAGACCTTTCAGGAAAATGATTACATCAAGATGTATAATCATACATTTTTAAAACAGCATATGTGGAAATGGAAACATTCACAGGTAGTTGCGTTTATATTTTTACTGATGTTAATATTCCTGATTTTGCTTCAGAGTATAGAATTGTATGAATTATACCAGTGCATAAAAAACGGGAATCAATCAACAAATTATCATGTATTTGTTTGGATTACTTATCTTGCAGCATTTTACATCTTTATGGCTATAGCATCTACCGGATTTGCAGCATTTTATTCTATGCCGATGTTTTGTTATATGATGCTGTTTCTGGCTGTCATAGGAATCTGGATATTTCTTGATATTCAGGCAGAAGCATGGGACGTTGAGACAGAACAGCACAGAGCTGAACTGGAAGAGCAGGATAAGAAGATGCTCCAGATGAAAGTAAAGGCGATGGAAGAACAATATAGGGAAATGTTAAAGAGCCGGAAGATTGTTCATGATATGAAGAATCATTTGCTTGCATTAAAGAAATATACGCAGGAACAGGACTGGAAGGGATTGGAAGAATATCTGAACGAACTCAGCCAGGACATGTTGGATTACAATTACCAGATCTGGACAGGAAACCATATGCTGGATATGATTCTTAACCAGAAAGAGAAGGAGGCAGAGAAGCAAAAGACGCAGATGCAGATCAGCACGGAAGTATTCACAACGCTTCCGTTTTCTGACAGAGAGATCATTTCACTTTTTGGAAATCTTTTGGACAATGCGTTGGAAGCGTGTGAGCAGATCAAAGAAGGAGAACGCTGGATACATATAAAAATGAAAAAGAAGAATCAGCTCTTATACATCGAGATTGTAAATGCGGCTAAAAATACGGGAATACAGACAGATGAAAATTTTGTATCAAAAAAGGATGGAGTGTTACATGGTTATGGAATGAAAAATATCCGGGATATTGTAGAACAATACAATGGAATGTTTCAGTGTAAAAGTCAGGAGGATCGGTTTGAGGTTGTGATTACTATTTACGGATAGGAGGCAGGTGAATATGAAAGAAACAAAGAAAAGAAGATATATCGTATCGACAATTATGTACGGTATGATTTTGATTTTTATTCAGCTTCCGTGGGTGGTTTTGAAAGGGAAAAATTACAGTATATATGCAGCATATTTCCGAATCAAAGAAAAAGGAATAAAAGCACTTTCGGAGATGGCAGCGTCTGTCTGGGATGGGAATCTTACGATAATCCGGATACAGTTAATACTGCTTATTGTATTTCAGATCGTGATTGTATTACATACAGTGACACAGTGGCTGCATAAGGAATATTATCTGAATATCGCTGCGTTAGTTGTTCTAGGTGTATATATTGTGGTGAATGAATCCGGATTTGGAATGCTTGCGGATAATTCAACAAAAACGATTCTGATTTCTGCAATCATCATGATATTTGTTATGGCAGAAGTGCTGATCAGAAAAATGCTTGATGTATGGAAAGATGCCAAGGAATCAGCAGAAATATTTGCGGAAAAGGAACGGGAAGAAAAAGAAGAAGAGCGCAGGAGATTATATTTTCCGGGGAATTATACCAAACTTTTTTATCAGATGGTCTGGCACAATTTTAAATATGACTGGAAAGATTACGGCCTCCTGCTGTTCTGTGGTGTAATCGTTTCTGCATTCTCCTTTGCAGGACTTGGAATATATCAGATGATGGCGAAGGCTCACCGGGCAGAGAATTTCCTGCTGGGTGAAGGACTTGGAAGGATATTGCTGAATGCAATGCTTCCGATGGCGGTATGTGCCATCTTTTTGATGGTGTTTGTTCTCATATTTTACATGAAAAAATGGACGCAGAATTACAGTGTATTCGTGACGCTGGGAATTCGAAAAAAAGCGTTGTATACGATTATTGGGATAGAGATCGTAGTCGCTTTTTTGTGTTCGCTGATTGCCGGCGGTCTATTGGGAAATATGATCATGTTTCTGTTCCGGAAAGTGATTTTCTCAATGCTGGCAAAAGGAATTGTTCTGTCAAAGGTGACGTGGCTTACTTATGTGAAAGGTACGTTGGTGGTGTTGGCGGTGTATATAATTGCATTGATGGCGACCAGGGATATCGTATCGGATTTCAATCTGGTCAGGGCATCGATCAGAAACATTGCAAAAGAACCTATGCCGCAGAGGAGGACAAAGTTATTCATAACAGCCGGAATCATAATCTGTATGATCGCTATATTCGAATACCGGCAGTTGAGAAATCATGAAAGTATGTATCTGCTCTTTGCATTCTTTGCGGGTATATTTTTACTGATTCGTTTTGTAGGAGCCGGATATTTGAGACGTGCAAAAAAGACACCGGCATATCTGCCACAGATGCTGAACCGGAATCATTTGTATTATAAATCAAAGACAACTGCAAGGTATGTGCTGGCACTTACAATATTGAACGTATGCGCAGTGTTTTACTTTCTGTTTCAGGTAGTTTCGGTAACGATTGCAGAGGAGCCGGAAAGTCTGTATCCGTATGATTTTGTCTGTATTGCAGATGATGGAGATGATGCGATTTTTGATAGGATAAAAAACGGTTATCAGGCAAAAATCATAGAATATCCGATGGTGCGTGTGGCAAATGCAGATAAGACAGAACAAAACGAAGGCGTGCAACAAGGAAAAAGACCGCAGGGACAACAGATCGGGATTTCTGAATCGACATACAAACAATTGAAAAAATATGTAGATCCATCGTATAAGGAAGAAGTAATGCATCTTGATCGAAATGGAAAGAAGGTATATCTGGTGCACCAACAGGATCGCTCCGTGAAGGCACAGCCGGTGGATTGGACATTTGGAAAGAAGAAACCATTTTTGCATATCGGTCTTCCGTGTGAATATTATACCTTATATTCGCCGAGCAAAGCATATCCGAAAAGAACAATAGAAGGGGAAGAAATTGGAAGTCTGATTGGATGTTTCCGTCAGGGAAAACTGGAAAATATCGTTGTATTCTCGGATGCATATTTCAAGAAAGCACAGGGAATGTGGAAATACACGAACATATTAACCGGAGACAAGATAGAAGAAAAGGCCTTGCGAATAGATGGTGTCACAATTAAGCAGGGTCCGACGAAGCTTGTACTGATCCAGGCAGACCCAAAATACCAGAAAGCAATTGAAAAGAAAATGAAAAAGCTGGAAAAGAATCATACATATGAAGCGCAGTACGATTTCGAAGTACATTGCTGGTATTCAAAAAAGACGGCAGTCAATGATCTGAAGACAGAATATACGATGAAACTGATCATAAATACATTCGTATTGCTTACAATGACCATCTCCGGCCTCTTCCTGATGTATATTAAATCGTTATCAGAAATGAGTGATAAGAAAGCAAGAGCTGACTTTTTGAAATGTATGGGAATGCGAAAGAAAGAACGAGTATCACTCCTGAAAAGAGAGCTGTATTACTTTTACTGGCTGCCGGAGCTGATAACGATAGTCGTGACCAGTATCTTTACAGCAGCAACGTTTCATGCTCGGATGTATACGCATGCCGTCAGAATTGCATGGCTGAAACATGCTGTCTGGATATGGCTTATGTATCTGGCAGTACAGTGGGGATTTGCATGGATATTAGGAAGATTTATCATTCGAAAGGTGGAAGGAAAAGATGAATAAACGGAAAGTTATGAAAGTGGAGAACCTTGTCCGGAATTATAAAATGGTCTATTCTGACAGACAGGATGAAGAAGAAATTAAAGTTTTAAAAGGGCTGGATTTTACCATTGAAGAACAGGAATTTGTCGGGATCATGGGAAAATCAGGCTGCGGTAAGACAACACTTTTAAAAGTGCTTGGCTTGATCGACAAACCGACTTCCGGGAAGATTTTCTTTACGGGAAAGGATGCGTCAGAATTATGGAGTGATGAACTGGCGGATATACGAAGAAGAGAGATTGGATTTGTGTTTCAGGATTTTTATCTGTTAAATAGTCTGTCTGTAAAGGAGAACATCATGCTGCCGATGGTGTTGGACAAGGCACCGGTTGATAAGTGTTATAAGAATGTAGAAGCATATGCCGAAAATTTTGGTTTATCACACCTTCTCGAGAAGCAGCCATATGAAGTATCCGGCGGAGAAAAACAGAGAGTTGCGATTTGCCGTGCGCTGATCAATAATCCAGATCTGATCCTCGCGGACGAACCGACCGGAAACCTCGATTCCAAGTCCGGGAAGATTGTGATTGATGCATTGAAGGATATTAATGAACATATGGGAAAGACGATTATTATGGTCACACATGATCCGCAGATGGCAAGCTATTGCAGCCGGCTGATCCTGTTGAAAGATGGTGTGATACTGGAAGATCTGAAGAACAGTGGGGATCAGGAGGCATTTTATCAGGAGATTCTTGAGAAAATGAAAGAGTTGTAAAAGATTCACAAAAAGAGCTCTCTGTGGAATACACAGGGAGCCTTTTGCATATTTTTATTTTTTTGTGCTATCAGCATCGATGACAGACTGAATCTGTTTCATCAAAGTATCATAGTTATCTTGATTATCAATTCCGCCGAGCATCGGATCACCTACAATATTACCATTTCTATCGACCAGTATTGTTGTAGGAAATGCCATGATATCGGACGCATATTTCCCTGCATCTGAAGAAGAGTCAATGGAAAGATTGCGATATTTAGCACCCTGCTTTTCGAGAATAGTCTTTGCTTCTTTTATAGCAGTTTTGTTTCCGTCGAAGGTTTCTGTGTTGATACCTACAACTTCTCCACCCATTGATTTGATTGCATCGTTTAATTCGTTAAGTTTAGATAATTCGGCAACACAAGGTTTGCAGCCGGTGAACCAGAAATTGATGACAGTTACTGCATTTTTGGAAAACAGGCTTTCATCAACAGAATTCCCATCATAATCCTGACCAGAGAAATTCTTGAAAGGAGATGCGTCTTTGGAACTGTTTTTCTGATCAGTCTTATCAGATCCTGTATTTTTCTTTTCAATCTCAGCGATCTGTTCCTCGATTTTTCGGATAGTTTCAATATCAGCGGTAAGTGTTTTCAGCTCGTCATCTGTAAAAGACTCCTTGTTTGATTCAACAGTGTCAGCCAGAGAATCCGCATAATTTCCATTTGGATCCGCAGCACTTTTACTCATCATGCCAAATGCTTTGTTCCATACATCTTCATGATCTGCGAAGATCTGATTTTCCTGCTGATATAAATCATTCAGTTTAGAGTCGGAATCGTCTGCAGATTCTGAGCCGGATTCAGTCTTGGTATTCTGAGATTTTTCTGTGTCTGCAGTTCCTTTCCCGCTACATGCTGTAAATAATAATGCTATGCAAAGTGTTAAAATAGAGAGAAATGTTCTTTTTGTTTTCATAAATAATAGCTCCTTAAAATAATAGTAATAAAATTAATAGTTACCGGTTGGTTATGGTTGATTGCTGCTGTTCTTTTTTGGGGCATGTTTTTCCCAGAAACTGATATTGGATCGCATCTTTTGGACAAACCTTGATGCAAGCCCCGCATCGTATACATTCTGGATGATTCGGAGTCTTGCACACATCAATATCCATTTTACATGCCTTTGAACATTGATTGCATCCGACACATTTGCTGCCTTCAACTTTAATATTAAGAAAGCTGATCTTATTAAATAATGAATAGATTGCTCCAAGAGGACAGATCCATTTACAGAACGGCCTGTAAAACAAAATACTCAACACAACAACTGTAATTAAAATAAGACATTTAAAAGAAAAAAGTGTTCCAAGTGCAGACCTTATAGCGGTATTTCCAAGTGACAGTGGTATGGCTCCTTCCAAAACACCTTGTGGGCAAATGTATTTACAGAAGAATGGATCCCCCATCCCTATAGAGTTCGTTACAAACAATGGCAGAAGAATAACGAAAACAATGAGGATTATATATTTCAGGTATCTTAGCGGTTTCAGTCGGGCTGTGGAAAATTTTTTCCCGGGGATTTTATGAAGTAAATCCTGAAACCAGCCAAACGGGCATAAAAAACCACAGATAAATCTTCCGAGTGTCACACCGAGCAGAATGAAAAAACCGGTTATGTAATATGAAAATTTAAATCGTGAGGATCCGATAACCGCCTGAAAGGCTCCAATGGGGCAGGCTCCTGTTGCAGCAGGACAGGAATAGCAGTTTAATCCTGGCACACATACTGTTTTAATCTTGCCCTGATATATTTTGCCTTTAAGTAAATTGGAAATATGGATATTGGTAAGTAATGTGGCAATTGCCTGTATCCATCCCCGTATTCTGGCAATTTTTTTTGATAGTAATTTCGTTTTTTTATCCAATTCCAACACACTCCAGACATAATTTTATTGCTTTGCCAAAGACGGCAGCAGCTTCACCTCGGATCACACCATAGCCAATCATGGCTGTACCTGTGATGAATATTACAAATTGAAATATTTTTTTGCACTTCAAGATTTTGTTACTCCTTTCGTTGGTTGTATTTGTTGACCAGCTGACTTCGGTATTATACAATAGTTAGTGTGAAATTTTCGTTAAGAAGAGGGTGGAATGATTTTGAGATTATTAATAGTTGAAGATGAAAAACAAATATGTGATGCGGTTGCGAAAAGTCTGTATGATGCCGGGTACGAGGTGGATACCTGTTATGATGGGGAAGAGGCATTGGAATACATCCTGACAGAAAATTATGATTTGATTGTTCTGGATCTGAATCTGCCCGGCATGGATGGGATGGAAATCCTAAAAGAACTCAGACAGAGCAATGAGGAGACAAAGGTTCTTATATTATCGGCAAGAGGGCAGATTGCAGATAAAGTCGAAGGGTTGGATGCTGGTGCGAATGATTATATGGAAAAGCCGTTTCATCTACAGGAACTTGAGGCTCGTATCAGAAGTCTGACAAGAAGGAAATTTGTACAAAAGGATGTATGTCTGGAAAGTGGCGATATCATGTTCGACACGATAAAACGTGAGGCATATGCAAAGGAAACAAAGATTTCCCTGACAAGAAAAGAAAAAGGAATTTTGGAATATTTGCTTCTTAACCTGGGAAGACCGGTAAGTCAAGAGGAATTGATGGAGCATGTCTGGGATGCATCTGTGGATAGCTTCAGTGGAGCCATCCGGGTGCATATGTCTTCGCTAAGGAGAAAGCTTAAGGCAGTGCTTGGATATGATGCAATTATGAATAAGGTGGGAGAAGGATATAAAATACGAGAGGAGTCTGATTGATGAAAAAAATGTCACTGCAGTGGAGACTTACGTGTATAACTACATTGTGTATTGCGATTATATGTGGGTGCCTGACAATGTTCGTCTATAAAAATGGTGTGTATTATATGGATTCCCTGCAAAAGGCTGTTGACGCTCAGGGAGATGACAGCGGAGGTGGTTCGGAAGAAATATACATCAGCATACCAGAGGATAAGTGGGATGAGTTCTCAAATGATTTTTCTGTTCAAGTGTACAATAATAAAGAAGACTACAAAAGAAACAGTCTGATAGTTTCGGCTTTATTGGCTCTCCTTGGTGGAGTGGCCGCATATTTTATAAGTGGACATGCGCTTAAACCAATTCGTGAGTTTTCTGATAAAATTGAAGAAGTGCAGGCTCAAAACCTGGCAGATTCGGGAATAGAAGAATGTAAGATTAAAGAACTGAATCAGCTTAGTGTTTCGTATAACAAGATGCTTGAACGCCTCTCGGATGCATTTGAGATACAGAGACAATTTACTGCGAGTGCAGCACATGAGCTTCGAACTCCATTATCGTTAATGCAGGTACAGCTTGACTTGTATCATTCCACTCAGCATCCGGGTAGTGATGCAGACACCGTACAGATGATAAAGATGTTGACGGAACAAAATGACAGGCTTGGCAAGATGGTAAAAACACTTCTTGACATGAGTGAGCTTCAGACTGTAGGACGGGATGAAAAAATTATCCTTAATGATCTCGTTGACGAGGTATTGGAAGATTTGGAACCTCTTGCACAGGAAAAGAATATAAAACTTATTGGAAAATATAAGAATATAACGATGATTGGAAGTGATATCCTTATTTATAGGCTGGTATATAATCTTGTTGAGAATGCTATAAAATACAATCATTTAGATGGACAGGTTACAGTAAATGCATACAAAAACCAAAAACATATTTACCTGTCAGTAGAGGATACCGGAAGCGGAATTCCGAAAGAACTCAGGGAACGTGTATTTGAACCATTCTTTCGCGTGGATAAATCCAGAAGCCGAGAGCTTGGTGGTGTAGGACTTGGACTTGCTCTGGTTCATGAGATCGTGAGAGTACACGATGGCAGTATCAGCATTAAGTCAAACCCTGCAGGTGGAACAATCTTTGAGGTGATTTTTGACCAGAAATCAAAGGAATAGTTATTCAAAAAAAGATGCTTGTAAATAGGATTGACTCCTAACTGATTACCATATATTATTATATATTGGTAAATATTGCTGAACATTGCAAAACGTTAGTCAGCATTTAGTGTTTTACAGGTTTTGTAGTACTCCGCGATTTTGACTCCAAAATGCGGCGAAAAACAGTAAAAACAGGCAGAAAAAAAGCCCGAAAAAAGAAAATAATTAAAGATTTACGAAAAAAACAATAAGAAAATTATTGTGCAACATGTACAAAAATACAAGGAGATTTAATGAGAAAGCTTGCGTTAAATGATGAAATATTACTAAAAATAGAGAAACCGGCACGTTATATCGGAAATGAAGTGAACTCGGTCATGAAAGACCCTGCAAAGGTGTCTATTAGATTTGCCATGTGTTTCCCGGATGTGTATGAGATTGGGATGTCGCATCTGGGTATCCAGATCCTTTATGATATGTTCAATAAGCGCGAAGATGTGTGGTGTGAACGTGTCTATTCGCCGTGGACCGATCTGGATCAGATTATGAGAGAACAGAAGATTCCGCTGTTCGCACTGGAGTCGCAGGATCCGATTAAGGATTTCGATTTTCTTGGAATCACGATCCAGTATGAGATGTGTTACACCAACATTTTACAGGTGTTGGACTTAAGTGGGATTCCGATGCAGGCAGCAGACCGCACCTGGGATGATCCAATTGTGATCGGCGGGGGACCTTGTACGTATAACCCAGAACCGCTGGCGGAGTTCTTTGACCTTTTTTACATGGGGGAAGGCGAGACAGTCTATGATGAATTGCTAAATGTCTACAAAGAGAACAAGAAACGTGGCGGGACAAGAAAAGAATTTCTGGAGATGGCAGCAGAAATCGAAGGAATCTATGTTCCTGCGTTCTATGATGTGACATATAAGGAAGACGGAACGATCGAGAGCTTCCGTCCGAACAATCCACATGCAAAAGAAAAAATCAAAAAGCAGGTGGTTATGGACATGACTAGTGCAACGTATCCAGAGAAACCGGTCGTGCCGTTTATCAAGGCAACACAGGATAGAGTTGTTCTTGAGATCCAGAGAGGCTGTATCCGCGGATGCCGTTTCTGCCAGGCCGGAATGTTATACCGTCCGACACGTGAAAAGGATGTAGAAGTCTTAAAAGATTATGCATATAAGATGTTAAAGAGTACCGGACACGAGGAGATTTCCCTCAGTTCATTAAGCTCCAGTGATTACAGCCATTTAAGAGAACTGGTAACTTTCCTGATCGATGAGTTCAAATCACAGGGAATCAATATCAGTCTTCCGTCCCTCCGTATAGATGCATTTTCACTGGATGTGATGGGACAGGTACAGGATATCCGAAAGAGCAGCCTGACATTTGCACCGGAAGCCGGATCGCAGAGAATGCGTAATGTGATCAACAAAGGCCTTACGGTAGAGGACATCATTGGGGGAGCCGGACAGGCGTTTGACGGTGGCTGGAATAAGGTAAAACTTTACTTTATGCTGGGACTTCCGACTGAAACCGAAGAGGACATGCGGGCAATCCCGGAACTTGCAGATCAGATTGCCAGACGTTACTATGAGATCCCGAAAGAGCAGCGGAATGGAAAATGTCAGATCACAACGAGTACATCATTCTTCATTCCAAAGCCGTTCACACCATTCCAGTGGGCAAGAATGTATACGAATGAAGAATACATTTCCAGAGCAGCGATCGTAAAGCATGCATTTAATGAACAGCTTAACCGAAAGAGCCTGAAGTATCACTGGCACGATGCGGAAGTTACTGTTCTGGAAGGTGTATTTGCAAGAGGTGACAGAAAAACTTCTGAAGTCATCAAAGAAGCTTACCGTCTGGGATGCCTGTATGACTCCTGGAGCGATCAGTTTGATAATGACAAATGGATGCAGGCATTTGAAAATACGGGCATTGATATCGCATTCTATAATCTCAGGGAAAGGCCTTTAGATGAGGTGTTCCCATGGGATTTCATCGATATCGGCGTAACAAAAGAATTCCTGAAACAAGAGTGGAATCATGCAATGAATGCAGAAGTAACACCGAACTGCCGTATGAAATGTTCCGGCTGCGGTGTCGCAAAATGGAAAGGAGGTGTCTGTATTGAAAGTAAGAATTAAATTCCGCAAATATGGAGTCATGCGTTTCATCGGACACCTGGATGTGATGCGTTATTTCCAGAAGGCGATCCGCAGGGCAGAGATTCCGATTGCATTTACAACCGGATACAGCCCGCATATGATCATGTCATTCGCACAGCCGCTCGGAGTCGGTGTAACAAGTGACGGGGAATATTTTGATATCGAGATCACGGAATCGATTTCTTCCGAAAACGCGGTTGCGCAGTTGAATGCAGTGATGGTGGAAGGAATAGAAGTCATAAGCTTCCGTGAGATTTCATCGGATAAGAAAGCCAGTGGTATGACGATCGTTGCTGCCGCAGATTATAAAGTAACATTTCCTGAGACGTTCAGG
>ERZ1026866.1460-NODE-1460-length-12067-cov-4.444555_pt1 | contig 12067 bp, 8 predicted proteins | sample MGYA00380163_ERZ1026866 | MGnify/ENA primary metagenome ERZ1026866 (study PRJEB33269, sample SAMEA4719799) | human gut metagenome | biome: human-associated habitat; feature: organic feature; material: feces | place: Cameroon | collected 2013-10 ...
TATAACAGAACCAGCTTTTTTGTGTATTCATGGACGAACGGTGTCCCTGTTTTGTGAGAACGGACAGTCTCGTAAAAAAGAGAGGCCTGTATATCACTCTCAAAGGCGGCAAGTGCATCGCCGGTAAGAAGACGCGGGGCGTCGGCTGCCTTGGTAATGAGCGGCAGAGAAGAATGTCTTCTAATCTCTTTTAACAATGCACCGGCACTTTTTCGGAAACCGAGAACACGGTTATAGCCGGCCGGGTACAATGTTTTCTGGTTCAGAAGCAGATGCATCAGGGCGCGGCTGATGCGGGTATACGTCATTTCCTTTGTTTTAAGCTGCATGGCGAATTCTGAAAATGAGGAACATGCATAACGCAGGCGGAGGATACGGTTGGCGAGGTCCGGCGAAAGATCAAGATAAGAGGAAAGGGATTCCTTCGTTTCTGTGAGGAGCCGCGCGGCGAGGAGCAGGCTGAAATCATCGCTGGAAAGCAGGCCGTGTGCGGTGACGGCGTCCTGAAAAGCGGGATAGACTGATTCCGGCATGCAGGAGGCGAGCGCGGACAGTTCCGGATCCTTATGCGGATTGGAAAAAAGAAGATTCCGCATTGCTGTAGCAGAAGGGAGTGCCTGTGCGGAAAGCGCTCCTTCATGGTAGCCGCTGCCCTCCCGGCGGATCGTTACCGGCCGGATGTGGCTTTGTGTCAGCAGAAGTGCCTGGACATACTCGAGGCCTAAGATATTGTTCGGTTCTTTTAAGAAAGCATCAAGCTCTTCTTTTGAAAGCGAAGAGAAGGAAGCGTTGCCGGAAAAATAAGCGGAAAGTGCCTGTGCGCGTGCTGCCGGGAACGAAAGCCCGTTCCGGAGCAGGCCGGAGAGCAGTTCGCGGTATTCCTCCGGTTCGCGGAGCAGAATATCAGCGAGCTCCAGAAACGGCGCGGTGTTGCCGTATTCGCTGCCAAAGCAGAGATAGTCTATACAGCCAAGCGCAGTAAGAAGTGATACCGCCCCGCGTGCAAAATGCTGCGCACTGCCGAGCGCAAAGTGACACGGAAGCTGCAGCACAAGGTCCGCGCCGCCAAGAAGCGCCAGCTCCGCACGGTCGTGCTGATCGAGAACGGCAGGTGCGCCGCGCTGGACGAAATCGCCGCTCATAATCACGACAAGATAGTCCGCCCCGGTCAGTTCCCTGGCTTTTGCCAGCTGATAAGCATGGCCGTTATGAAAAGGATTATATTCTGCAATGACTGCGGTAATGGTCATAAAACGTACCTTCTTTCGAAAAAAATAGCACGATTCCAAACAGAGAGGAACCGCGGATCACATAGCCCTATCGTAACAAAAACAGAAAAGGAATGCAAGAATTCCTCCGTTTTGGATTTTTTGTCCAGTTGTTTTGAATTTTATACTTGCGAAAGGGCAAAAAGCGTACTACAATGAGAATATCGAGTAAATTTATCGAAAGGAGTCAAAAGATCATGGGATTTATTGACACAATTAAAGCAAGAGCAAAAGCAGACAAAAAAACAATTGTACTGCCAGAGTCAGAAGACAGAAGAACATATGAGGCTGCTGCACAGATCCTGAAAGAGGACCTTGCAAATCTGATCATCATCGGAAGCGAAGAGGCAGTAAAGAAAGGCAGCGAGGGACTGGATGTCTCCAAAGCTACTATTGTAGATCCAGAGAAAAACGAGAAAACACAGGCTTATGTAGATAAGCTGGTAGAGCTTCGTGCAAAGAAAGGCATGACTCCGGAGAAAGCAAGAGAGACCATCCTGAATGACTATACATATTATGGCGTTATGATGGTTAAAATGGGAGATGCAGACGGACTTGTTTCCGGTGCCTGCCATTCTACCGCAAACACCTTACGTCCATGCCTGCAGATCTTAAAGACCAAACCAGGCACAAAACTCGTATCCGCATTCTTCCTGATGGTAGTTCCGGACTGCGAGTACGGCGATGACGGTGTATTCGTATTCGGTGACTGTGGTCTGAACCAGAACCCGAATCCGGAAGAGCTGGCTGCAATCGCAGAGTCTTCCGCAGAGTCCTACCGCATGCTGACCGGAAACGAGCCAAGAGTTGCTATGCTTTCCCACTCCTCCAAAGGAAGTGCAAAACATGCTGATGTAGACAAAGTTGTTGAGGCTACCAGAATTGCAAAAGAAGCAAACCCGGATCTCGCTCTCGACGGCGAGCTGCAGCTTGATGCAGCAATCGTTCCGAGCGTAGGTGCATCCAAAGCTCCGGACAGCAAAGTAGCAGGAAAAGCAAACGTTCTGATCTTCCCGGATCTGGATGCCGGAAACATCGGATACAAACTGGTACAGAGACTGGCAAAAGCAGAAGCATACGGCCCAATGACGCAGGGTATCGCAGCTCCAGTCAACGATCTGTCCCGTGGATGCTCCGCAGAGGATATCGTTGGTGTTGTAGCAATCACTGCTGTACAGTGCCAGGCACAGTAAGCACGAAATAAAACCAATTACAAGCGGTTTTCTGGCCGGCTGCGGAGAACAGGCCGGCCAGAAGTTTTAATAAGACTTTTAAAATAGGAGAATTTAGAAATGAACGTATTAGTAGTAAACTGCGGAAGTTCCTCTCTGAAATTCCAGCTGATCAATTACGATAACCGTGACGTCCTGGCAAAAGGACTCTGTGAGAGAATCGGTATCGACGGACGCCTCGTTTATGAGCCAAAGAACGGCGAAAAAGAGGTAACAGAAGCAGCAATGCCGACACACGTAGAGGCAATCCAGATGGTTCTGGACGCTCTGGTAAACGAGAAGAGCGGCGTCATCAAGAGCCTGGAAGAAGTAGATGCCATCGGACACCGCGTTCTGCACGGCGGAATGAAGATCACAAACTCTGTTATCATCGATGACGAAGTAATCAAAGTTATCGAGGAGTGCGCTGACCTTGGTCCTCTGCACAATCCGGCAAACCTGATGGGAATCAATGCCTGCATGAAACTGATGCCGGGCGTTCCGAACGTAGCAGTATTTGATACCGCATTTCATCAGACCATGCCTCCGAAAGCATATATGTACGGTATTCCGAAAGAGTACTATGAGAAATACGCAATCCGTAAATACGGCTTCCACGGAACTTCTCATAAATTCGTATCCAAGAGAACCGCAGAGTTCCTTGGCAAAGACTACAACGATCTGAAGATCATCGTATGCCATATGGGAAATGGTGCTTCCCTTTCTGCTGTAAAGAACGGCAAATGTGTAGATACATCCATGGGTCTTACTCCGCTCGAAGGTGTGATCATGGGAACCCGTTCCGGAGATATTGATCCGGCCTTTGTTGAGTATCTGTGCAACAAAGAGAACCTGACTGTATCCGAGGTTCTGAACATTCTGAATAAGAAATCCGGTATGCTTGGCATGACCGGTATCTCCAGCGATTACCGTGATGTATCTGCAGCAGCAGAGGCAGGCAATCAGGATGCCATCAACTGTCTGGAAGCATACGCTTACCGCATTATCAAATACATCGGTTCCTACATCGCAGCTATGGGCGGCGTAGATGTGATCACCTTCACCGCAGGCCTTGGAGAGAACGCTATTCCGCTTCGTGAGACCATCTGCAAAGCATTTGAGTTCATGGGTCTGGAATTCGATTCTGAGGCAAATAACTGCCGCGGCGTTGAGAAGATCATCACCAAAGAAGGCTCCAAGATTACAGCATGCGTGATCCCGACCAACGAGGAAATCGCAATCTGCGAGGAGACCGTAGAGTTAGTAAAAGGAAAATAAAAAATAATTCAAAAAGCAGTTGACAATTCTTACCTTCCCGGGTATAATTGGTAAAGTGTGATTAGGAGAACAATATGAAAATCAGTCTGACCAAGTTATTTGCGCAGGACGGAAAGTCCGAAAAGTATGAAATTCCGCTTACATCCGAAACTTTTTCGATCGGCGGGCAGGACTATCGGGTAATCGAAAAACATCCTGTTATCCTTGGCCTTACGCATGAAGGCAATCGTGTGATCACGATCACCGGCAGCGCAGACCTTACAATGGAGATTCCATGTGCAAGATGCCTGACACCGGTAGCGACTCCATTCCAGCTTGAGTTCGATCTGCAGATTGATCTGAATCTGTCAGAGGAAGAACGCGAGGAAAAAGAAGAGGACTCTTCGTTTGTGGAGGGAGACGAGCTCGATGTGGAAGAGCTGGTTCGTAATGAGCTCATAGTCCAATGGCCGATTCGAGTGCTGTGTAAAGATGACTGTAAAGGAATCTGCAGCCGTTGTGGTGCGAATCTGAATATTCAGACCTGTGATTGTGATACCACAGGGCTAGACCCCCGAATGGCTGCAATCAAAGATATATTCAGCAAATTTAAGGAGGTGTAACTATGTCCATTTGTCCTAAGAATAAATCTTCCAAAGCAAGACGCGATAAGAGAAGAGCAAACTGGAAAATGTCTGCTCCGAACCTTGTAAAATGCAGCAAATGTGGTGCTCTTATGATGCCACACAGAGTTTGCAAAGCTTGTGGTTCTTACAACAAAAAAGAAGTCGTTGCAATGGACTAATATTCATAAATCGGAATCAGTTCCGATGTGCAATGCAGCAAAAGGCTCCCGTCACCGGGGGCTTTTTTGCTGTCTCTGCGGGTTGTCTGGAAGCGTCATATAAAAGATTTGACGTGGTGTGTCGTGATGTGCTATAATGGTCTCGTTGAGAATTGCAACAATATTGCAACATTTTCGTAACAATTTTAAAAAAAGGAGTGCAAAGCATATGAAGAATAGACGAATCATATTTCTGGCAGCGTGCATGTGCAGTGTAGTATTCCTCTCAGGATGTTCCACAGACAGTCTGATGGATAAAATGATGGGAACTGAGACGACGGTTTCGTCTTCGGCCAGTGTAGATATTTCAAAAGAGGACAGCGATGCTGTTCATGTAGATGCCAGTCTGGAAAAGCCGGCTTTTACAGTGAATCCAGTGGAGAGTCTGGAAATAGAGTCTGGAAGTACCAATGGAAAGCTGACCTGTGAAGCAACGGTTTCCAGCGGCGGCACGGTGACGTATCAGTGGTATAAAAACAACGTCAATTCCAATGGAGGCGGAACTCTGATCGAGGGTGCGACAGACACAACGTATGTGCCGGATACTACAACAGAGGGAACAGATTATTACTATGTTGTAGCAACAAATACGGTTGATAAAACCGTTTCGATGGCGACAAGTACCGTTGCACAGGTAACTGTCGTTCCGGCTGGACAGTGGATTCAGGATGATACAGGCTGGTGGTACAAAAACAATGACGGCAGTTATCCGACATCCGCATGGAAAAATATCGGCGGATTCTGGTATGCATTCGATGGGAACGGCTATATGCGGACCGGCTGGTTTCAAGACGGAGACTCTTGGTATTATCTGGCGGATGACGGCAAGATGCAGACCGGCTGGATTACGGTAGATGGAAAAGAGTATTATCTGGAAGACAGCGGCCAAATGGCACATGACACAACCGTAGACGGGAAAGAACTTGGCTCTGATGGTGCAAAAGTTTCTTAAAAAGAAGATTTTGAAAAGAATTTTCAAGGATATCTGAAAAGAAAAAAACAGGAGTGGATGGATTCTGCAAGAAAGCGGGGTTCTTCCGCTCCTGTTTGTTCTGCAGGAGAAAACAGCGGAGGGCATTTATGCTTGATTTTTGCAAAGGAGTTTAGTATAGTTAATACAGCACTTGCATAAGTGCTTTTAGAGCGTGGTTGAAAACGGTTTTTTGAAAGAAAAAGAGTTTTCAAACGCGCTTTAGAAAAGAGAAAAGAGGAAAAAACATGAGTGACTTAGTCAGAGTTGCAGTGGACGCGATGGGCGGCGATTATGCGCCTGTGGAGCCGGTAAAAGGCGCCGTTGAGGCCGTAAACGCAGATGAACGCGTCAAAGTCCAGCTGGTCGGCGAGGTGGATGTCATCGAAAAAGAACTGCAGAAATATACGTACCCGAAGGAGCGGGTTGAGATCGTTCCGGCAACCGAGATCATTGAGACGGGAGAGCCGCCGGTCAATGCGATCCGCCACAAAAAAGATTCTTCGATCGTTGTCGGCATGAAGAAAGTGCGCTACGGAGAGGCAGACGCGTTTGTCTCATCAGGAAGCACCGGAGCAGTCCTGGTCGGCGGACAGACGATCGTAGGACGCATCAAGGGCGTAGAGCGCCCGCCGCTGGCTCCGCTGATCCCGACGAAAGACGGTGTATCCCTTCTGATCGACTGCGGTGCGAATGTTGATGCAAGACCGTCCCATCTGGTGCAGTTTGCCATGATGGGTTCCATCTATATGGAGCATGTTGTCGGCATTAAAAATCCGCGGGTGGGAATCGTGAATATCGGTGTGGAAGAAGAAAAAGGAAACGCGCTCGTCAAAGAGACGTATCCGCTTCTGAAAGAAAACCCGTATATCAACTTTGTCGGCAGTATCGAAGCAAGAGAAATTCCAAACGGAGCCGCAGACGTTGTTGTCTGTGAGGCGTTTGTCGGAAACGTTATCTTAAAGCTGTATGAGGGCGTCGGCGCGACCCTGATTTCCAAGGTAAAACAGGGCATGATGACATCTCTGCGCAGTAAAATCGGAGCCCTTCTTGTGAAACCGGCGCTGAAAGAGACACTGAAGTCTTTTGATGCCAGTGAGTACGGCGGAGCACCGCTGCTTGGCTTAAAGGGACTCGTTGTAAAGACGCACGGAAGCTCAAAAGCCAACGAGTTTAAAAATTCCATTCTCCAGTGCATTTCATTCAGTGAGGAGAAGATTCCGCAGAAAGTGCAGGAGCATCTGGCAGACTATAAGAGCAGCAGGGAGGCAGCGAAAGATGGAGTTTGAAAAATTACAGGAGATCATTGCGGATGTATTAAACGTAGATCCGAATGAAGTAACCATGGAGACAACCTTTGCGGATGATCTGGGAGCAGATTCCCTGGATGTATTTCAGATTGTGATGGGAATTGAAGAAGAATTTGATATCCAGATCGAAGCAGAAGAGGCAGAGCACATCGTATCGGTTGAGGATGCGGTGGAAGCGATCAAAAAGAAACTGGCAGAATAATAGAAAATGGCGAAGGGGCTGTTTGCTACAGGACAGCCCCTTTGTTACCGTCCGCAGAGTTTCTGCAGACGGTAACCATGAGGAAGGACAGGCTTAAAACAGGTTATGAATAATATTGATAAACTCGTGGATTTGGAAAAGAAAATCCAGTATAAATTTCAGGATTTCGGACTGCTGGAGATGGCGATGCGCCATTCTTCCTACGCAAACGAGCACCACATGGAGCGCCTGGAGTGCAACGAGCGTCTGGAGTTTTTGGGAGATGCCGTGCTGGAAGTTGTATCCAGCGAATTTTTATACAAGACATTCCCGCGTCTTCCGGAGGGCGAGATGACGAAAAAACGCGCCAGCCTCGTCTGCGAACCGGCACTGGCATTCTGTGCCCGTGAGATTGACCTTGGCAGCTTTCTGCTCCTTGGAAAGGGCGAGGAGGCCACCGGCGGCCGTCACCGCGATTCCATCGTTTCGGATGCCATGGAGGCGACGATCGGTGCGATTTTCCTGGACGGCGGCTTTGAACCGGCAAAAACGTTCGTTCTGAATTATATCTTAAACGATATCGAACACAAACAGCTTTTCTACGACAGCAAAACGATTCTGCAGGAGCTGATCCAGGGTGAGACAGATGAAGAGATTGTCTATACCATCTTAAAAGAAGAGGGACCGGATCACGACAAGAGCTTCTGGGCACAGGTCAGCGTCGGAAAGAAAGCGCTCGGTACCGGAAAGGGCAGAACGAAAAAAGCGGCAGAACAGGCAGCGGCATACGATGCAATTCTTGCCAGAAAAAAAGCGTAGGTGAATTATGTATCTCAAATCCATTGAAATGCAGGGATTTAAGTCGTTTGCCAACAAAACCATTCTGCAGTTCCACGACGGTATTACCGGTGTTGTAGGGCCGAACGGCAGTGGAAAGAGCAATGTTGGCGATGCGGTGCGCTGGGTGCTTGGCGAACAGAGCGCCAAGCAGCTCCGCGGCGGAAATATGCAGGATGTTATTTTCTCCGGAACTGAGACGAGAAAGCCGCTCGGCTACGCATCGGTTGCGATTACGCTCGACAATTCCGACCACAAGCTGAACGTCGGTTTCGAGGAAGTCACGGTGACGAGACGGCTTTACCGCTCCGGAGAGAGTGAGTATCTGATGAACGGCGCATCGTGCCGGTTAAAGGACATCAACGAGCTGTTCTACGATACTGGTATCGGAAAAGAGGGCTATTCCATCATCGGACAGGGCCAGATCGACAAGATCTTAAGCGGCAAGCCGGAAGAGCGCCGGGAGCTGTTTGACGAGGCGGCGGGAATTGTCAAATTTAAGAGAAGGAAGGCCGTGACCGAAAAGAAGCTGGCGGAAGAGCAGCAGAATCTGGTGCGCGTCAACGACATTCTCTCGGAACTGACAAGGCAGTTAGAGCCGCTGGAACGCCAGTCTGAGACGGCAAAGATTTATTTAAAGAAGAAAGAGGAACTAAAGATCCTCGATATCAATATGTTTCTGCTCGAGATGGAGCGCATCCGGAACGATCTCGCGAAAGTAGAAGACCGGTACCGGCTTGCAGAAGAGCAGTTAAAGAGCACGAAAGAGGCTTTTGAGCATACGAAGCAGGAGTATGAAAAGCTGGAACAGGAGCAGGAAAAACTGGACCAGACGATTCTTTCTGCGCGCGATCAGGCCGGGGAGAATGCACTGAAACGCCAGCAGCTCGAAAACCAGATCGAGGTGTTGAACGAGCAGATTCATGCATCGGAGAGGAACAGCGACACATTAAGAGAACGTCTGGAGGCGATCCGCGCGGAGAGCCGCACAAAGACGGCAGAAAAAAATACATATCAGGCAGAAAAGGACGGGCTTCATGAAGCACTTCTTGCGTCAGAGACGGAAAAGCGTGAGAAAGAGGCTGCTCTCTCGGAATGCCAGGAGCAGATCCAGGCAGTCGAGCTGCAGAGTGAGCAGGATAAGAGCGAAGTCATCGGCCTTCTGAACCAGCGGGGTTCCACGAAGGGAAAAATGCAGCGCTACGATGCGATGCTCGAGCAGATCGGCATCCGAAAGGCAGAATTAAGCCAGAGGGTGCTGCATTTAAAGACGAGCGAGTCCGAACAGAACGGGCAGATGGAAGAACTGCAGAACGCGTTTGAAGCGCTCGAAGAGACAGTAAGCAGCCTGAAACAGCAGTACCAGGAGGCAGATCAGAAGATTACCGCGCTGACGGCGGATCTCTCGAACCAGACGAAAGAGATGGAAGCCGGCCAGACCAATTACCACAGAGAAGCGTCAAGACTCGAATCCTTAAAGAACATCACCGAGCGGTACGATGGCTATGGAAACAGTATTCGGAAGGTCATGGAGCAGAAAGACCGGAATCCCGGCATCCACGGCGTTGTGGCGGATCTTCTGCAGGCAGAGAAAAAGTACGAGACGGCAATCGAGACGGCACTTGGCGGCAGCATTCAGAATATTGTCACCGACAATGAGGCGACGGCGAAATACCTGATTGAATACCTGAAACGGGGCCATTTCGGCCGTGCGACGTTCCTTCCGCTCACCAGTATGCGCGGGAAAAAAGTGCAGGTGAATGAGGATGCGGCAAGAGAAACCGGTGTGCTCGGTGTGGCAAATGCACTTGTTTCGTACGACCCGGTGTATGAGGGCCTTGTGGCACAGCTGCTTGGAAGAACGCTGGTGGTCGACACGATCGACCATGCCATTGTGATCCAGCGGAAATACCGTCAGACGCTCCGCATGGTAACCCTCGAGGGCGAGCTCTTGAGCCCGGGCGGTTCCATGACAGGAGGTTCGTTCCGGAACAACAGCAACCTGCTCGGAAGACGGCGTGAGATCGAGGAGCTCGAAAAGAGCGTGCAGGGTCTTGCAAAGGAACTGCGGGAAATCCAGCAGGAACTTGAAGAGAAGAAAAATAAGCGGAATGAAATCCGCGATCTCCGCACCGAGCTGAATGAAAAACTGCAGCGGCAGTACATCGAGCAGAATACGGTGCGCCTGAATCTGGAAAAAGCGCGCGAGAAAAAGACGGAAATCCGTCTGGATTTTGAAGCGCTTCAGAAGGAGAGTCTCGAGATTGAAAATCAGATCGCCGAGATTGAGCGGAACCGGAAAGTCATCGGTCAGGAAATGCAGGAATCGGTGGAGCGGGAAAGCGCGCTGCAGGAGAATATCCAGAAGGCGCAGGAGGCGCTTACAGGGCTTCGCCGCCGGGAGGCAGAGTACACGAAGGATCTTGAAGAAATCCGGTTAAATTACGCGAATCTGTCCCAGAAGGATGGATTCCTTGCCCAGAACATCCGCCGTCTCGAGGAAGAGACGGGAAAACTGGAAGCGGAAAGCCGCACCATGCTGGAAAAAGCGGCGGAGGAAAAAGACGACGTCAAAAAGAAACAGCAGGACATCGTGGAGATCCAGAAGACGATTGCAGCGGCAGTGCAGGCAAAAGAAGAGGAAGACCGCCGGATTGTGGAACTGCAGGAGAAAAAAGAAGCATTAAGCGCAGATCACAAAGAATTTTTTGAGAAGCGGGATCAGCTCTCCGACCAGATTTCCCTGATGGATAAAGAGTGCTTCCGTCTGAACAGCCAGAAAGAAAAGCTGGAGGAGACAAAAGAGGCACAGACCTCGTATCTCTGGGAAGAGTACGAAGTGACACCGGGCCACGCAAGAGAGTTCCGGATGGAGGAGATTCCGGAACGCAGTGAATTAAAGCGGCGTGTGCTGGAAGTAAAAGATGCGATCCGGAAACTTGGCTCTGTCAATGTGAATGCGATTGAGGAGTACAAAGAGATTTCGGAGCGTCACGCCTTTCTCGATGCACAGCACACTGATCTTGTCAAAGCGGCGGAAACACTGCAGGGCATCATCGATGAGCTGGATGCCGGTATGCGCAAGCAGTTCACGGAAAAATTCGAGGAGATCCGGAAAGAGTTTGACCGCGTGTTCCGCCAGCTGTTCGGCGGCGGAAAGGGAACGCTGGAGCTCGAGGAGGACATGGATGTGCTCGAGGCAGGTATCCGCATCATCTCCCAGCCGCCGGGAAAGAAACTGCAGAATATGATGCAGCTCTCCGGAGGCGAGAAAGCGCTGACGGCGATTGCACTGCTTTTTGCAATTCAGAACTTAAAGCCGTCCCCCTTCTGCCTGCTCGACGAGATCGAGGCGGCGCTCGACGATTCCAACGTAACACGTTTTGCGCAGTATCTGCACAAGCTGACAAAAAATACCCAGTTCATCGTCATCACCCACAGGCGCGGTACGATGACGGCGGCAGACCGTCTGTACGGCATCACGATGCAGGAGAAGGGCGTTTCTACCCTTGTTTCTGTCGATTTGATCGAGGGAGAACTGGACAAATAGAAACGAATAAGATACAATACGAAAGAAGTAAGATAGAAAAGATAAAGGGAGGCGAACGGTATGGCGGAGGAGAAAGTAGGCTTTTTCAAACGTCTTGTCAACGGCCTGACGAAGACCCGAGACAGCATTGTAGCTGGAATTGATTCTATTTTCAGCGGCTATTCCAACATTGATGACGATTTCTATGAGGAGATCGAGGAGATTCTCGTCATGGGAGATATCGGCATCAATACAACGACCAAAATTATTGACCACTTAAAAGAGCGGGTGGCAGAAGAGCACATTACCGATCCGGCAGAGTGCAAACGGCTTCTGATCGAGAGCATCAAAAAACAGATGGATGTAGGCGATACAGCCTATGAATTTGAAAACCGGAAATCGGTGGTGCTGGTGATCGGTGTCAATGGAGTCGGAAAAACGACCTCCGTCGGAAAGCTGGCCGGCCTTCTGAAGGATCAGGGAAAAAAGGTTGTTCTTGCGGCAGCAGATACGTTCCGTGCAGCGGCAGGCGAGCAGCTCACGGAGTGGGCGCACCGTGCCGGCGTGGATATCATCGGCGGACAGAACGGAGCAGATCCGGCGTCCATCGTGTACGATGCAGTCGCAGCGGCAAAAGCCAGAAATGCGGATGTGCTGATC
>ERZ1026866.1463-NODE-1463-length-12027-cov-39.546191_pt1 | contig 12027 bp, 9 predicted proteins | sample MGYA00380163_ERZ1026866 | MGnify/ENA primary metagenome ERZ1026866 (study PRJEB33269, sample SAMEA4719799) | human gut metagenome | biome: human-associated habitat; feature: organic feature; material: feces | place: Cameroon | collected 2013-10 ...
GGAATACCTACTTTATTTTAACTAAAAAACGTGCAATATCTATGGCTCCTAAACATTGCTCTCTTTACTTTTATATTGATATTTTTGCTATTAATTATATAATTAAACGATGAATTATTTTTGTAGAATTCTTATATCTATTGTATTTATAGTTACTCTTATTTCATGCGGACTTCCAGATATAACTAGTATTACACAAGAGATGAATCAGCCATTTATTACTAAAATTACACCAATGGACCAAAAAATTGTAGTAGAGTTTCAGGCACAAAATAATGAACCAGCTTTTAGCGGATATAATATATATTTTGGAGATAGTGTTAATCCTAGAATATATAGAGTATACAGTCAGCAAAAAACAATTCCAACAATAGTAACCACAAGAAGCACAACTTTGCAAACATTTACTTTTACAATAGAAAAAAATATTTATTATACAGGAAGTAATGTTACAGAAATTTCACTTCTTCCAGAGACTGAGATAAGAAACGGTATACCTATATATGTTTGGGTAAGTTCTTATCAAATAACGCCTCAAAATGAAAGTTATTATTATTATGATAATTATGTAAAAATGGCAACCCCAAGACCAGAAGCATTAAATCAAACTGTAAATGTTGGTAATACTATAATTTTTTCAGAAAGTTATTTAGCCAATTTGACATTAAATACAGTAGATAATAAGCTTTATTTTTCTAGCCCTCAAAGACCAAATGAAACATGGTCTGTTCAGAGAGTAGCTGGTACTTCTCTTTATGATGTTGTAGTGCCTCCAACTGAAGGATATACTACAGAGAGTTTGGAAGTTATTGCTGATAGGTTATATTTAATAAAGATTAATAGAGGCAATAACAATTATTACGGAAAAATATTTGTAAGGAGTGTTAACGGTACTAGCAGTATAGTAGCAGATTATTGCTATCAGATTAGTGCTGATATATTAAGTTATTGAAAATGAAAAAAATATTTTTACTTATTCTTTTTACTATATTTTTTAGTTCCTGTGCTGAAGAGCTTGTTACTGTAATAGATGAATATAATATGCCTTATGAAATAAAAGCTATACCTGGTGATAATAAAGTAAGTATAGAGTTTTGGTCTGGAATATTAGCATCTGATTTTGCAGGATTTAATTTATATGCTAAAACTTCAGAAAATATAATTCAGCCAGATGATGCTATCAAAGATTCAGCACAAACACTTCCAACTATAAAAGGTACAAATCATGCTAGAACTAACTTTATAATAGAGATTCCAAATTATACTTTTGTAAACAATACTAAATATTTTATAACAGTAACAGCATACGGTACAAATGAACTTATAGAAGAGAAGTATATTGAGACAAAGATTAACACAGTAGTACCAGTGATACCAAGACCAGAGGGCAGTGCAACTATTACAGTTAATAATATAGATGTTACAGGAGCTGGAACTGTTGCTACAAGGAATGGCAATATGATTAATGCTGCTGGTGCATGGAAAGTGCAATATTTTGGGTATCAAACTAATTTTAATAGTGTAGTTGTTGTTACTAATATGAATGCTTTTGATAGCGATGCTCCGTATTTAGTTAATGGACTTTATATATTTTATGATGGCACAGCTTTAGTAAAAGTGTTAATAGGGGCTAATGATTCTTACCAGTGGGCTTATCAGAATAATGCTGCTTCTTGGAATGGGGTATAATTTTTTATATACTTTCGTAAAATAGGCAAGCTGATTTATGATTACTGTTTATATCTTTTAACATAACTTGAGTATTTTGGCATTCAGGTTTTGCATATATACATCTTGTGTGAAATCTGCAGCCTGTTGGTATATTTGATGCATTGGGAATCTCTCCTTTAATTGGAAGCTCTTTAATGATATTTGCTCTTCCTGTAGAAGCATCTGGTACTGCAGAGATTAATGCTTTAGTATATGGGTGTTTAGGATTTTCTATTATTTCATTAGCTTCTCCTATCTCTACAATACTTCCCAAATACATTACTGCTATTGTGTCTGCAAAATATTTAGCAGTTGACAAATCATGAGTAATATAAATATAGCTTAATTGTTTTTGCATTTGCACTTCTTTCATCATATAAAGTATTTCTGCTCTTGTAGACAAATCTATCATAGATACAGGCTCGTCAGCAACAATTAGTTTTGGATTAAGTATTAAAGCACGAGCAGTTGCTATCCTTTGACGCTGACCTCCAGAAAGCATATGAGGATATCTATCCATAAACTCTTCAGGAGGATTTATCTTTACATCTTCAAGTGCTTTTATCACCATTTCATCATAATGTTTTTCATCGCCTTCTATATTATGAATATAAAGTGCCTCTTTTAATACATCTTTTATTTTAAATCTAGGGTTCATTGAGGCATAAGGGTCTTGAAATATCATCTGCACATTTTGTCTGTATTTTTTTATTTGTTCTTTATCAAAATTATTAATATTTTCATTTTCAAATATAATATTTCCAGAAGTAGGCTCTATTAATTTCATTATCAATTTGCCTATAGTTGTTTTTCCGCTTCCAGATTCTCCTATAATAGCAAGTATTTCTCCTCTTTTAATTTCTAAACTCACATCATCAACTGCTTTAATTTCTTTTGTTTTTTTTATTAAACTTTCTATTATATTGCTATGAGGCTTAAAATATTTTTTTACATTTTCTAGTTTTAATATTATATCATTATCCATTATCACAACCCATTTATTAATTATTTAGTTATCTACTAAGTGGCATGCACATAGATGTTTATTACCTATATCTTTTAATAAAGGCTCTTCATCTTTGCATTTATCAATTCTCTCTTTACATCTATCATAAAACATGCAGCCTCTTGCTGTATTAAGTAAATTAGGAGGAGTGCCTTCTATAAACTCTAATTTATCAACTGTTTTTTTTAGTCTTGGAGTAGCTGCTAATAATCTCTTTGTATATGGATGTTTTGGATTATTATAAATATCTTCACTTTTTGCAAGCTCTACTATTTTTCCTCCATACATCACGCAAACTCTGTCTGATATTTCTGCTTCCAAAGCTAAATCATGAGTAATAAATATAAATGATAAATTAAAATCTTTTTTTAGTTTTTTTAATAGATTTATTATTTGAGCCTGCACTATAACATCCAATGCAGTAGTAGGTTCATCTAATATTATTAATTTAGGTTTTAAAAATAATGCAGCTGCTATTACAACTCTTTGCTTCATTCCTCCGGAAAGTTCATGCGGATATCTATCCATTACACTATGATGAAGCCCAACATATCCTAAATATTCTTTTATGAGTTTATAGGCATCATTTTTATTCATATCAACATGCCTGTTTAATGTTTCAAGCATTTGATAGCCTATAGTATATACAGGAGTGAGAGAGTTCATAGCTCCTTGAAAAACCATAGATATTTTTGACCATCTTATATTTTTTCTTATATATTCTTCTTTAAGCGGTATTATATCTTCATTGTCTAATATAATTTTTCCGCCTTCATATTTACCAGGAGGGGAGGGCATTCTTAGAAGTGATGTGGCAAGAGAGGTTTTTCCGCAGCCTGATTCACCAACAATGCCTAAAGTTTCTCCTTCTTCTATATCGAAACTAATATCGTTAATAGCTTTTATGTTGCCTTTAGATGTGTGATAATACATCTTGAGATTTTCTACTTTTAATATAATTGACATATATATTATTACCTTAAATATTATGTTAATTATAATATATTATAAAAAATTTACAATCTATATATTTTTCTTATTGATTATCTTCAGCTTGTTTTAATACTTCATATATAGCTAAACTATTATTATCTCTTGCTATATCTATAGGAAGTTTGCCATTGTTATTTTTTATATTAATATCAGCACCAGCTATTACAAGTTCGCTTACTATATCAATATTTCCGGCTCTAACAGCATTATGCAAAGGAGTATCTCCATATTGATTTTGTATATTAAGCTCTGGTTTTTTATTAAGCAAAAGTTTTACAATATTTAATTGAGAGTTTTCAGCTGCCATATGTAAAGCAGTACTGCCATATTTATCAGTAGTATTTAATTCAACGTTTCTTGAGAGTAATATTCTCACTATATTTTCAAGTCCTGTTCTAGAAGCTCTCATTAATGGTGTTAAGCTTGATACATCATTTGCTCTGTTAATATCAGCACCATTTTCAACTAAAAGCTGAAGCAAGTCTATATTATCAGTGTTAATAGCATACTCTATTAAAGAGCTTCCATCTTCCATAGTTGTTTTATTTAAATCGGCTTTATTAGTAATGAAGAACTTTGTTAATTCCATATCATTGTTCATTATAGCAATATTTAAAGCACCAAGTCCATTAGCATCTGTTATATTAATATCAGCTTTGTTTGCTATTAATAACTCTATCATAGGCATTCTTGTTTTTACAATAGGGCTTTTTATAGCACACATCAAAGCAGTACTATAATCATAACTTTGAATATTAACATTTGCATTATTAGAAATAAGTAGCTTAGCTAATTCTATATCTCCATTATTTGCAGCATACATAAGAGAAGTCCAACCGTCATTGTCATAAGAATTAACATCAGCACCATTTTCTAAAAGTATTCTAACAGTGTCAATATATGAATTGCCTGAAGCTATTATTAAAGCATTCATTCCATCTATATAGCTGTTAATATCATTTTTATCAAAGTTAGTTATAATATCATTCATTATCTTAGCACTATTTTGAGAACCATTTTGAAGAAGAACTAAATCTACAGGCTGTTTGCTTGAACTATTATTAAACTTAGAACCAGCAGCAGCCATTATAATATTGCCGTACTTATTATTAAAAGCAGTATTTTCTAATTTTGAACCTTTATCCAAAAAGTATTTAAATAAATCATAATTTAATGAAACTACAGAATTATATAATACAGTGCTTCCATCTGCATTTTTATAATTAATATCTGCACCATTATCTACTAAATATTTAACTATACTTCTATCACTGTTTTCAATAGCATAACTTAAAATAGTAGGCTCTCTTTTTAAATCAAATGAATTATCTAGTAACAATTTTATCATATTCTTATTTGTTTGTGATATGGCATAATACATAGGATAATTTTTTATATCATCTCCAGTATAAGAACCATATACATTAGCGTTTCCTTCTTTAATTAAAAGTTCTGCTATTTTTTTATTATTGTTTTTTATTGCCAAAATTAGCGGAGTAATTCCTTCATCGCTTGATATTTCTGTATCTGCTTTATTTTCTATTAAGAATTTTACAGCCTTTATATTGTTTGCTTCAACGGCATGATATAAAGGAGTTTTATTTTCCATATCAGTCTCATTAACATCAGCACCATAATTGTTTACAAATTCTTTTATAATACTATCTCCATATTTTTTATTGTATATAGCTTCATCATATATATGATAATTGTCTACCATTTTATTTAAATTGGCTTTATTTGTTATAAATAGGAATGTACCAACAAGTATTCCTGCTCCAATTAATAATATAAAAATAATTGCTAATGCTATAATTATTACTTTAAATAAATATTTTTTATTTTCATCGTATTGATTATTATTATTATCCATAAACTTTCCTATTAAAAGACTTGCTAAAAAACTTGCATATAATATAACATATTTTATATAAATTAAAAGGCTATATTTATATTATAACTTATCTTTATATAATCATCTTAAAAAATAAACACTATGCTTCATATATTTATTAATTATAACTCTATAAAATATCTCTAAAAAACTAATTGACAATAATATTATATTCTTATATTATTTATAAAGTAATTTACATATATGGAGTTTTTATATGGATAAATTAAAAGTTAGCAGAAGGGCGGTAGTATTAAAATTTGTTATACCTTATTTTATATTTTTTGTATTAATTTGTATTCCTATATATTTAGTTTATTATAATAGTTATAAGCAAAATTTTATATATGATATTTCATATATGATGGAAGATGTTTCATCGAATATTTTAGAATGGATATCTGAATATAGTGTTAAAGTAGATGCAGCAGAAAATTTTATAAAATCAGATTTGCCTGAATATTATATTAATTTATCTGTTTCCAATGTGAAAGCATCAGATAAAGAAATATTTGATATATATTTTGGAAATACAACTCCTTATTCTCAAGGCGGTCAGTTTATAACGGCTCTTGGGGATATACCAAGCGATTATGACCAAACGAGCAGAGAATGGTATATAGGAGCGGTTAATACTAATAATATTTTTGTAACAGAACCATATACTGATATATCTGTGGATTCTGTAATAATAACTTTATCAAAAAAGGTATCAGATTCTTATGGTAATTTAAAGGGAGTTGTTGCATTAGATGTTTATTTTTCAAAAATACAAGAAATTATTAATAAAATAAAAAATGATAAAGGGTATGAGTTTTTTGTAGTTTTAGAAGATGGAAGATATTTTAATCATGATAATAAAGATTATTTGCTTAATTCTAAGTATTTAGCTTTTAATATAGCTGAATTTGCCAAAATAAAAAACAACATAAAAAATGGAAGTGCTGTATCTGTTTTGAGGAATGAATGGTATGGCATAAGAGAAGTAAAAGGTCTTCCTTGGTATATAATAGCTAAAGGTAACAATAATGATTTAAAATCAAATGTAGGTAAATTAACATTTTATTTATTAATGATTATTATGCTTTCTATAATATTAGAGATTGTTTTGGTTACAGTTATTACGATACCTATTACTAATACTTTAAATGAAGCTGTTAAGCATATAAATAAGATGGCATTAGGTAATTTTGATATTGATAATGATAATAATAAAACTAATCATAATATAGCACAAGTATTATCATCTTCCATATATGAGATGCAAAAAAATATCAGTTCAGTAATTTATAATTTAAAATTGGATATAGATTCTATTAATAGCGAAATGGATAAAATATCCTCAGGTAATAGCGATTTGTCTGTAAAAACACTTTCTCAGTCATCTTCAATTAATGAGTTAGCAAGTTCTATAGAGTCATTATCTTCTTCTATTACAGAAACTTATGTTAATACTAATAAGGCTAAAGAAATAAGTGAGAAAGCATTAGAGTATACTAGCAGGGGAGTTGATATTGTATCAAGAACATTATCAAATATGACTGAAATATCTGAAGCAAGTAAAAATATATCAGAAATTATTAAAATGATACAGTCTATAGCTTTTCAAACTAATATATTAGCTCTTAATGCGGCTGTTGAGGCGGCTCGTGCTGGTGAACAAGGTAAAGGATTTGCGGTTGTAGCAAGTGAAGTTAGAAATCTAGCACAAACTTCTGCTAAAGCTGCTGATGATATTACAGATATAGTTGAAAGCACAATTCAAAAAATAGATTCAGGTTATGAAACAGTATCAGAATCATCTTCTATATTAGAAGAAATTAATAATTTTGTTACAGAAGTATCAAATTCATTAATTAATATATCAAATGCTGCAGAGGAAGAGAAAGATAATATTGAACAGATTAATATAAGTGTTTCTTCTATTAATGATATTACACAAAGAAATACTTCTCTTGCAAATGATAGTGCTACGTCTAGTAGAGAAATATTAAATAAAACAGAGAATATAGCTGAAAATATTTCCTATTTTAAGTTTAAAAAAATATAATTGATTTTTTAATTTAGGATATTTTTTGTATAATAAATATTGTTTGTAAAAAAAATTATATTGAAAACTTTTATTAGAGATTTCTTTTTTATATATACAAATAATTTTTTAGTTAAATAAAAAAGTCCTTCAGAGCAATAGAAATAACTTCTGAAGGACAATACTATATATTATTAATTATCTTTTAGCTTGTTCATATTGTTTAGGGAATGGTACATCAATACCTAAAGTTCTAGCAGCTTGTAATGCCCAATAAGGATTTCTTAATAATTCTCTGCCTATATATATAGCATCAGCAGCTCCATTTCTAACCATCATATTAGCCATTTTAGGGTCATATATAAGACCTCCTCCTATACAAGGCACTGTCATATACTGTTTTAATTCTCTGCAGAAAGGTACTTGATAGCCTTCATAAGGAATAATTTTACCGTCTGCTGTAACTGCTCCTGTACTAACATCTATAGAATCTATTAATTTAGTTTCTTCTAGAGGTTTAAGCATTTCAGCAAAATCTTTTACGGTATTTCCACCTTCTTTCCAGTCGTATGAAGATATTCTTATTTGTATAGGGTAGTCACTTCCTACAGCTTCGCGGCATTTTTTTAGTATTTCTTCTAGGAACTTAGCTCTGTTTTTGCCGTATTCGTCTGTTCTTTTGTTTGATAATGGTGATAAGAATGTAGAAATCAAATAACCATGAGCAGCATGAAGTTCTATGATATCAAATCCAGCTTTTTTAGCTCTTAAAGCAGCATTAGCAAAAGCATCAATTACTTCGTTAATATCTGATTGTGTCATCTCTACAGGAGTTCTGTATTTTTCATTGAATGCTATAGCACTTGGAGCATATATTTTATCTATTTTTGTTGATTCGCATTTTCTTCCGGCATGTCCTAATTGTATACCAATTTTTGCTCCATTAGCATGAACTGCATTTACTAATTTAGTTAAACCGTCTATATATTTGTCGTCCCATATAGCTAAGTCATTATCAGTAATGTTGCTTACATGAGGTAAAACTCCAGTAGCCTCTACTATTATTAAACCTGTTCCTCCTATTGCTCTAGTAGCATAATGTTGTATATGCCAATCATTAACATATCCGTCTTCAGCACTATACATACACATTGGAGGCATTACAACTCTATTTTTTATTTCTATATTACCTATTTTCAAAGGCGTAAAAAGATTACTTTTTTCTGCTTTCATTATAAAATCTCCTTAAAATAATATGCTTATATAGAGTATAGTATATAAAAAAATCAGAATAATTCAATTTCTTTATTGTTGTTTTTAAAACATTTTTGAAAGCTTTAAATACTCTGTTTTCACATATTTTTTTAATATAAGTTTTTCTAATAATTATTTATGATTAAATGTGTTTATAGTATATAGTATCTCTTTCATTTTATTCATAGCTATTGCTCTGTGGCTCATGGAGTTTTTTTGCTCTAAAGTCATCTCAGCATATGTGATATCATATCCATTAGGCTTAAATATAGGGTCATAACCAAAACCGTCAAATCCCTTAGGACTTTCAACTATTACTCCATTAACTATTCCCTCTAAAGCTATATAATAATTGTCATCTAATACACATACAGCAGAAGTGATAAAATAAGCAGTTCTGTCATTTTTATTTTTTAACTTATCTAATATCATCTGCATTTTTTCTTTGTAGCCCAAATTTTCTCCGCCATATCTTGCAGAATATATTCCAGGCTCTCCATTAAGAGCATTTATACAAATACCCGAATCATCAGCCAAAGAAGGGAGTTTTGTATGATTATAAACAGCCTTTGCTTTTATTAATGAGTTTTCTATAAAACTATTTCCATCTTCTATTATCTCTCCAATATCTGAAGGCATAGGCAATATCTCTTTAGCAGAGTCTTTAAAAATATTTTGTATTTCAATTAGTTTATGTTTATTAGCTGTAGCTATTACTAGTTTGTTTATCATGATATATTTAATCCCTAAATTGAAGTGAATACAAATACTGATATTTTCCGCCTTTTTTCATAAGCTCTTCATGTGTACCAGATTCTGTAATTTGACCATTTTCAACAACGCATATATAAGTTGCATTTTTTATGGTAGATAATCTATGTGCAATAACGAATGTAGTTTGAAGGTTAATAATTTCGTTTAATGCTTTTTGTACATACATTTCACTTTCTGTATCTAATGCACTTGTAGCCTCATCTAATATTAATATAGAAGGTCTTTTTAATACAGCTCTTGCTAAAGCTATACGCTGACGCTGACCTCCAGAAAGCATAATTCCTCTTGGACCTATATGAGTATCGTATCCATTTGGAAGTTTTAATATAAACTCATCAGCATGTGCTATTTTTGCTGCTCTTACTAAATCATCATCAGTAGCATCAGGATTAGCATAAAGTATATTTTCTCTTACAGTACCATAAAATAAAATATTCTCTTGAGATACTACACCAATTTGATTTCTTACGCTTCTAGTATTAAGTTCATTAATATCTATTCCATCAAACCTGATTACACCGCTAGAAGGAGTAAATAATTTAGGTATAAGACTTATTAAAGTAGTTTTTCCGCCGCCGCTATTACCAACAAAAGCAACTACATCTCCCTTTTTCACTTTAAAATTAATAGGGCCTAAATGGAAAGGCTGAGCATCATTTCTTTTTGGATATTCAAAGCTAACATTTTCAAAAGTTATAGAATGTTCTATAGGTTTCATTTGTTTTTTATTTGGATCATCTACATTTTCAGGCGGTAAATCTATAATCTCAAATACTCTTCTAGCTATCATTTTTGTCATTTGTAGATTTATAAATATTCCAGATAAGTCTCTAACTGGAGTAGAAATATTAAGCATGTAAAGTAAAAATCCCCATAAAAACTCAAAAGGCATTTCTCCTTTAAATATTAAAAATCCGCCGTATGCAAGTATTATGAGCATAGCTGCTATCATAACAAGTTCTGTCATAGGTCTATTTAATGAAGTAAGTAAAGATATTTTTCTCATTAAATTAATTAATTCAGAATATATAGATTTGTATCTTTTTACTTCTTGATCTTCTTTAGAGAATATTTTTATAACCTCTATTCCTCTTATATCTTCTTGTATAATCGAAGTAGTACTGCCTAATAAATTCTGTTGAGATGTAACTCTTGTCTTAATTAATTTTGAAACTTTATCTATTCCTAAACCAATTAATGGAGCTGCTATAAAACATGCTAAAGTAAGTTTTACATTTAATAAAAGTAATACAGCTAATGTTAGTACTAATGTTAGAGGTACTGTTATCATATTTGGTAATGTACCAGATAAAAATCCTTCTATAGTTCCAGATTCATTTAATACTCTGCTTATAATATCGCCTTCTTTTTCTTGTTTAAAATAAGCTATATCTGTATTCATCAAGCCCTTTAACATATCAGCACGAACATCTTTGCCTATTTCTTGAGCTGTGAATTGGAAAAGAAATGTTTTTAAATAATCAAAACTAACACGAAATATTACATATATAAAACCTATTATAATAATAAAAGCAAATTGTGCTACTACTACTGGATTACCTATACTGTCAGTTGATAGAAATTGTTCTGCTAATTGTTTGGTATTAAAATTAGTAAATTTAGTTGCTAATTCATTTACAAAAGGTATTTTATCAAGTAAATCAACTCTTTTACCACCCGTAATAGATATTGCTAATTGTCCAAAAAAAGGAGGAAGTATATTAATTATTGTATATAATATGCTAATTATAAAAGAAGGGATAAATAATTTCTTATGTCTCATAGCATATGATAACATTCTCCTGTAAATGTGTTTTTCTGGATTAGAATAATATTTTTTTATATGTTCTTCAGTTACAGCACCGTAATCAAAAGGTCTGTTATCTTTTTTAAAAAATTCTTTTATTTTTTTTATCATTGAAAATCCTAAAAATTATATGCAATTAAACTTTATATATTCTATATTCAATTATTAATTAATGCAATAAAAAACAATTAATTTGAATAGTTGTTGCACAGGCGCCAAACATATTGCAGTTAGGAATTCCTTAATTTCTTAAAGTATAGCATAGGCGTATCATAATTTAAAGCAGAATGTATTCGTTTGTGATTGAAAAAATTATTATATTTTCATTTCAGATTTGCTTTCTCTAAGGTTAATTCTTGTGTACAAAAATCATAAAACTCTTTTTGGTCTAGTTTGTGAGTACTTTCTACTATACCATTATACCAAGGTGAGGCTACTGGGCTGTAAACTCTCTTAATATAGTTTTTCTTGCAAAATATATCTAATGGATGTACTGTATCAAATAAATGTTTTCGATAAGTAAATTCTGTACCATTGTCTGTTTGAATACAATGTATTCT
>ERZ1026866.1468-NODE-1468-length-11986-cov-3.725505_pt1 | contig 11986 bp, 9 predicted proteins | sample MGYA00380163_ERZ1026866 | MGnify/ENA primary metagenome ERZ1026866 (study PRJEB33269, sample SAMEA4719799) | human gut metagenome | biome: human-associated habitat; feature: organic feature; material: feces | place: Cameroon | collected 2013-10 ...
AGTACGGAAAAATCAAGAAAGTGTACTCGATTTGGGTATGTATGAACCCGCCGAAGAACCGCCGAAACACCATTACGCAGTATTCTATACAGGAAAAGCATATTATTGGTGATGCGGTTGAGCAAGTCAGAAACTACGACCTTATGAGTGCTGTAATGATTTGCTTGGGTGACGAGGATGACAAAAACTATGGTGGACTGCTGAAATTCTTGGAAGTACTGCTTTCGGAAGAAAAAAGCCCAGAAACGAAGAAAGAAATATTAGAAACGGAATTTGATGTTCCGATGACACAAATGCTTGAAAGTGAGGTGCGCAGAATGTGCAATTTGAGCCAAGGTGTTAAAGAAAGAGCTATGGAGAGAGGCGTTGCGAAGGGAATTGGCATTGGTGAAGACAAGGCAACTCTCAATGCGATTCGTAACGTGATGAACAGCTTTAAGGTGTCTGCTGATGTGGCAATGGATGCGTTGCATATTCCTGAAGCTGACCGCGCCAAATACAAAGGCATGATCCAAAATTAAAATAAAGGTATGATGTGAGTAAGAGAAGGTTTGTTGGCAATCACGCTAATAGACCTTCTTTTTAATTGACAAGCGTTTTGGAAAAAAGAGCTTTGACAAAAATAAAGAGTATTGTACTACGAGAAAGAGGTGATATAATGAATATAAAGTAGTTGATCGAAAAGAGGGAAAAAACAGTGTTAAAGTCTTGTGTGAGTAGTTACGTATTCAATGTATACCCAATAAGAAAAGAAAATAGTAGAGTTACACTGGAAAACCGTTTCGGTGAGAGTGAAAACCTTGATATAATTGATGTAATAGAAGAACGACTGAAAAACGGTGAAGCGTTTAAAATTGAAAATATCCGTTTTGGAGAAGGAACAGCAGCGGACAATGAAGCAACGAGGGAAGCAGTTTCAGAAGAAAACAAAGGTCTAACAACGGAAACGACAAAAGCAAAAATTAGGCTAAAGAAAATAATTCGTAAGGGAATTGCCCGCGATGATGATGCAACATCATTGTATAAATATCTCCTGTTTACAGTCACATATGGTGAAAATGGAGATCGTGGTAATGTTGAACGACCAGATGGAACAAGTCTTGAGGTGAAACCAGACGATTTCTATTGTAGAGTTCATCATGTGCTGATCGCATATCTTGATGACGCAGAGAATCCAATAGGCATTGCTTATTTCGAATCAAGGGGGAACCATAGTATTGTGACAACAATGAGAAAGGTGATGCAGTGTGCGGTAAGAGATATCTATGGAGCAAAGTATGTGCTGAGGATGACACCTCTTACGGAAGACCGGGTAGTCAAAAAGATGATCTCTGAATCCGAAGTAAAGGAACTTACGTTGATAAAGGCAGCAGAACCAGCAGAAGTTCATGGGGGAATGCAATATACAGAGGCGCGTATGAGTTATATTTATCCCAAAATGAAAAGGGGCAATCTTAGGGAGAGCCTTGTGAGTTGGTGGAAAGGTGGAATTCATGCTATGGAGATAGAAGAAGATGCCGAGTACCAGCAACTAAAGGACTTTGAACCAGATATCATTAAATTCAAAATTACAGCGCGAAACGGAAGAGAACGAACATTTACTGCGGGAAAGCAGAATGCGGGTGTTGTACAAGAAATTCTGCCAGATGAGGTTGTGATGGCAGATGGATATACCAATTCTGATGAATTTCTAAAGGCAGTTGATACTATAATTAGGGAACAACACATAGATTGAGAAAAATTTAAATTGGGGAGGGGCTTCAATGGAAAAAACTTTGGATACTCTCTATCAGATAGTAAAAGAACCAGAACTGTGGATACTAATAAGTGTTGCTTTCTTTTTGATATACTTTCTGGCATCTAAATTTAAATTGCCCGAGCATATAAACATAATAGGAATACTAAGGGAGTATAAGGCAATATTTAGAAGGAAAAAGGACTTTGCGTTTATAGTTGGACTTCCATTAACGATAGCAATGGCAACAAATCTGGAAAAGCCTATAGACGAAAGTATTGCTAATACTCTTTGTGTTGTGATTTCTATTTTGGCGGCAGCAGTTGTGAGCTTTATGGCAATGACAAGCGATCGGGCTGATAATATTCTGGAAAAAGAAAAAACAAACAGAAACAGAAGTGACAAAAGAGTTATTTATAGAAATCTGGAAAATCTTACAATTGGAATGTTTGAAATGTTATTGTCAGTGATTATGCTTGTCTTGATTTTTTTACAGCCAATCACAGTGGGAGATGGTAAAATTTCATGGCTGGTAGGGCTGGCGATTTATGATATGTTTTATTGGTTTATATTTAATTTGTTTATAATGATGAGAAGATTACATCAAATTTATAGGGGAACATTGAAATAATCAACTTGAGAAAACTCAGTGCCATTTAGAGAATATACGATTATTGTTGAGAAACTCGGAGCAAAACACATAGGGCAGCAGAATCTTCTTGGTTCTGCTGCCCTATGTGTTTTCTCTAAAATGTATTAGATCTTTTTGACTTTCCAATCAAAAAGATCTAAGGGCTCATAGTCCGGTGTGCTTTTAGGAGGACAATTTTCACCAAAAAGCATACGATAATAATTGGATTCATCTTGATTTGGGACAGCGATAGAAACCATTCTACTTTCCATAATAGACTTGATTTCATCATACCTTAATGGAAGATGGAGAGGAAGCCATTCATTGTAAAGTGTAGATAAATTTATAAACGAAACTGTTTCTATGTTAACACCGTAATCTGCTAATATGTCTAAGAGGGTGGCTTTATAATTGGGATAGATGATAGTAGCGGTGTGGCGTGTGTAATAAGTGTTATCTACATCGTAAACACGGTAGAGGCAACCTGTTAATGTTATAGGGGCGGTGTACCAATATTCGTGAGTGAGACCGGAATCAGGAACCATTTGTTTTTCGTATAGAGTTTCCCAAGAAACGAGATGAGGGTCTTCAAGAGAAAAAGCGTGTTCCCAAACAATGATATCGAAATAGTCGTCGCCTGATTCTGATGAATGCCATCCAATAGCATTTAGGCAATTTGGAATGGAATCGGAAAAGCAAATTCGTGGAATGGTTTCGTCTTCACCATTCTCCGGATTGAGTGGAATACGAGGAATAAAGCGTTTGGTAAGAGGTTCTTCCGAATTGGTACTTACATGATATAATATCTTTTCCATTGATTCTCCTGTCTATAGTTGAGTGATAAGGATATGGGAAGTAGAGGCAAACTTTTGCCTTGTGTCGGAAAAGAAACTATAAAGTAGTTCGTTTACACAATAATACAGCGAAAATAACTAATATGCAATATAAACTTGGATAAGCATAATAGAATGCGCACCATGAGTACGCGCAACTAAGGAGAGCAACTGACTCTTAATCAGTGGGTCCTGGGTTCGAGTCCCCGATGGTGCACCACAAAATACCTCGCACGAAGCTGCGGGGTATTTTTATTTTATGTTGATATACCGTTGAAAATAAACGAGCATAGCCTTTGAAACAAGATAAGCCTTGAAAAATAAGTCGAATCATAAGACTGGTTACGATAGGCTAAAAACTGCCGAAAATGGCTCTAATTGCCATGCGCGTAACAGTTTACCGATATACATTTTATTAGTCAGTATGCGGCGCATTAAGAACAACATGAACATTCGCATTTGTGGCCGCGCAGACACTACACTGTCTACCATCATCATCGGGGACGGACGCGCAGCCGAGCAGATTCCGCACGATGCACAGGGGCGCTTCATTACGGAAGACGGCACGGTGTTTCAGGCGTATTATTTTAACGACGATACAATTTCAAAGTGGTAATATAAAAGGCAGACGTTTTTAGCGCCTGCCTTTTGTTTTTATCTGGTATTAGATAAAACCTACCCATATACCAACGGCAATAAGTAGTATGCCTAATAATCTTCCCGCAAGTTTTGACTTTTGGTATCCTAAAAGTGATACTGTTTCAGGAGTGGTAAAGGGGAGTAAGACAACATCAATACCCATTACTATAATTCCGATTCCGATTGCGGAAGTGCGATTACTTAGAGAGATACCATAAAGTATAATGAGAAAACCTAAAACAATGCCCAAAATAAAATACTTGATTTTACGGTTATCCTTTTCCAGTGCTTCTTTATAGTTGCTTTCGCATTTATTGCAGCAAAATTCGGAAGTGCCATTTAGTCCATTCCCGCAGTATTTACATTTCTTCATACGAATACCCATGATGGTTAAATAAACTGGAAATTACCATTTCCCTTTAGCAATTCGCCCGCCAACCAAGATGGCGGAAAAAATAGCAGCGAAAAATAAGAATGTAAGCCAAATTGGACTTAGTACCCACAACCAAGACCATGAAATGAATCTTGCTGCTTTTAGTACAACAAAAATCAGCGTTAAAACAACAACGGGGTCATGTCTATGCCGTCCATACCGTTTAGATTCATTCTTCATGCGTATAATCACCTCACGGTTTCAGTTTAGCTAATTGTATCGTATACCGTGTTGCTTTACAAGCAACTTGCCATTTTAATCTATATCAAGTAGTCAGACCACTGCTGATGTCTTTGGGTGGCGGTATATTCTGGAAATGCCCATATCTCAACACTTATGCTTTCCTTAATCTCAACTCACGTTATCCAATCGGGATAAGGAGATGTGGGTTGTTCCGCGATTAGCCTAAAAAAGAGGGATGGGGAAATGTCAAGGGGACTGTGGAATACCGCAGCCCAGTTTGTAGAGCGAGGATATGCCGCAAAAGCCCCTTGATATTTCAACATCCCTCTTTTATCCTCGCGCGGAGGAACAACAGGCATCACTTCCGGGTGAGCAGCCGTATGATGCCGATGCCGCCCGGATACACAAAAGTGTCCGGGTTTGCTCCCACATGGTGCACCACAAAATACCTCGCACGAAGTTGCGGGGTATTTTTTTATTGCTTGTTTTTGAGGAAACTGCCATTGGGGACGAGAATGGCTTGCTGTGGAGGGGACCACCGCCTGCGGCGGAAACAGAGAGCCAGAGCAGGCGCAGCGGTCGCAGAGGACAAGCCCCGCCCAAGGGGCGCAGGCCGATGCGGTAACCGCAAGTCGTAGGCTGGCGGTACGTCCCGCCGGACAAAAACAGTCCAGTGGACGGTTTTTAGAGCGCGGGAGAGTCCCAGATGCATAAAAAGAGCCCGCTGTTAAGTGCGAGCTTTTTTGATTGCCTAAGGAAGGCTGCAGTTTTCTGCGTGCATAAATTAAAAGAAAAAATGAGGACCCCTCCCTAGGGGATAGAGGAACCGCTTACGCGGCCGGTCCCCTTTGTCGCTGCGCGATATCTCCCCGCCAGGGGAGGCGTTTGGGCGGGCGGATATAGAATCTACCCCTACGGAAATGCGGCGAATTGGAGTACAGGGGGATTTTATGCCTCACCTAGAATCTGCTTGATCTCTGCCAAATCAGCGGCAAAGTAGATGCCCTCCTGGCGGGCGGGGGTGGAGAGGCCGGTTTCGATCATGTGGTCCAACAGGGCTTTTAGGCTGTCGTAATAGTTGTTGAGGTTGTAGAGGATGCAGGGGGCATCCAGGTGCTTGAGGGACACTTTCGACATGACCTCAGTGATCTCCTCCAGCGTGCCGGTGCCGCCTGGGAACGCGATAAAAGCATCGCCCAGCTCGATCATTTTGACTTTGCGCTCGGTCATGTCCTGTGTGACGATCAACTGCGTCAGGCCGTCCAGCTCGTAGCCTTCATCGATGAAAAACTGCGGTTCTACGCCGATCACGGGACCGCCGGCGGCCATTACGCTGCGGGCCAGCACCCCCATCAGGCCGCTGGCGGAGCCGCCGTAGACCAGCGTGTGGCCGCTTTTGCCGATCCATTGCCCCAGCTCGGCCACGGTAGTTTGCAGGGCGGGGTCTGTGCCATAATTGGCGCCTAAATATACAGTAACATTCATAGCAGCTGCTCCCTTTTACTTTGTTATACAGCCAGCATAACGCGAACCACGCCATTTTGCAAGAGCGAATCGTCCAAAGCGGGGCGGCAGCAGCCGTAAAACACTGCGCAATCATGTCGAAAATTGTCTTGTAATCTAACAATAAACTCTCTATAATAAAAACATCGACAATTTTAACAAAATGCTGCGGTATGACGATGCGCATTTTGTGCGGGAGTTGAGCGCGTGTGAAGAAAATACGGATCGAACGGGTCAGCATTGGGAGCATTGCGGTGACCATTCTGCTGGGCATCCTGCTTGTGTTTGTTTCGTCTGAGTGCACGCAGCAGTTTGCGGCGTTGCAGACCGCCACGGATGAATATATTGAGTGCGAAAAACAGGCAAGTGAGCTGCAGGCGGCATCGGATTATCTGGCCGAGCAGGTGCGGCTGTTTGTGGTGACCGGGCAGCGAGAGTACATGGACCTTTACTTTGAGGAAAAGGACGTGACCCAGCGCCAGAAGAAGGCGTTCGCCTATTTGGAACAGGAATTTGACGGAACAACGTCGTTGGAATCACTGAAAACTGCGCTGAGCAGCACCAAAAATCTGAGTTATACCGACCGTTATGCCATGCGGCTGGCGGCCGAGGCCTACATTGCGGACGAGGAAAGCTGGCCGGAGGCCATCCGGGCGGTGGTGCTGCACGAGAGCGACCAGCGGATGACCGACAGCGAGAAGATCCGCAAGGCACAGCAGCTGGTTTGCAGCGACCAGTACCAGACGCTGCGGGAGAACATCAACGACAATGTTGCGGCCTGCACCCAAAGCCTGATCGACCAGACGAGGAACCGTCAAAACAATGCAGCAACGGTGTTCAGTAACATTTATTTGAAGTTTGAGATCAGCGTAGTGGCGTTGATTTTGATGGTGCTGATGATGTGCGCCATCATGCAGCATTTAATCGTAAAGCCGCTGCTGCTGTACGGAAAAGGCATCCAGAACGGGGAGATCTTTCCGGTGGTGGGCGCGGCGGAGCTGCAAAACCTGGCCGTAACCTACAACAAAGTTTACCTGGAAAACCAGGAGACGCAGAAGCTCATCCGTCATGAGGCCGAGCATGACGCACTGACCGATGCGCTGAATCGCGGGTCATTTGAGAAGATTTTGTCCATTTACGAGAAGGGGCAGTCCGACTTTGCCATGATCATCTGCGATGTGGACAGCTTCAAGACCGTCAACGACACCTACGGCCATGCGGTGGGCGATGAAATTTTGAAAAAGGTGGCATCCCTGCTGCAGAAAGCGTTCCGCAGCATCGACTATGTCTGCCGCATCGGCGGCGACGAGTTTGCGGTCATTATGGTGGATATGACCACCGACCTGACCTACACTATTAAAGAAAAAATCGACATGGCCAACGATCTGCTGAGCAACCCGGCCGACGGGCTGCCGCCTGTCTCGCTGAGCGTGGGCGTAGCGTTCTCTGACCGGCAGGACCCGGGGGAGAGCGTCTTTAAGGATGCCGACCACGCGCTGTACTACGTAAAGCAGCACGGCAGGCATGGCTGCGGCTTTTATGGCGCAGAGCAGGAGCCTTGTGCGGAGCCGGATGCCGCAGTACCCGTGAGCAAAACCGAATAACGTTAAAGGGAAGGACTGAGGCCTTTCCCCTTTTTTTGTGGCGCTTGCGCGGCGCGGCAAATTGTGGTAGTATGGCAGGAGAAATGAGGGGGATGAAAGTATGTCGATCAGTATCCTGCTGGCGGAAAAAATCGCGCAGTTGTTTCTGATTTTGCTGATGGGGTATCTGGTGGTCCGGGTCGGGCTGTTGAAGCCTGAGGACAGCCGGGTGCTGTCGGTCATCATGGTGTATCTGGTCATGCCGTGCATGATCCTGAACGCGTTCCAGATCGACAACACGCCGGAGGTGCGCACCGGCATTGCGTATTCGTTTGTGGTGGCAGGCATCATGCACCTGCTGTTTTTGGCGCTGACGGCGCTGCTGAAAAAGCCGCTGAAACTGGATGTGATTGAGCGGTGTGCTGTGATTTATTCCAACGCGTCGGCGTTGGTCATCCCGCTGCTGCAGGCTACGCTGGGCAGCGAGTATGTGGTGTATTCCTGCGGGTTCATCATTGTGCAGCTGGTGCTGCTGTGGACCCATTGCTGCACGGTGCTGCGGGGCGACAAGGGCATTGACCTGAAAAAAATCGTGACGAACCTGAACCTGATCGCCATTGTGGCGGCGGCGCTGCTGTTTGCGCTGCACATCACGCTGCCGGCGGGGCTGGTGACGACCATCTCCAGCGTGGGCAATATGATTGGCCCGCTGGGCATGCTGCTGGCGGGTATGGCAATCGCGTCCAGCCCGCTGAAAAAGCTGGTGCTTACGCCGCGGTATTATTTGACCGTGTTTTTGCGTTTGATTTTGTACCCGATGGTGACGCTGGGGCTGTTATGGCTGCTGAAAGCGCAGACCTGGATCCCAGACGGCAAGGCGATTTTGATGACAGTGTTTTTGTCCGGCATTACGCCGGTATGTTCGGCGCTGAACTCGATGGTGCAGTTGTATGACCGCGATATGGAGGAATCGGGGGCGTTGTATGTGTTGACAACGTTGTTGTCGATTGTAACGATGCCGATGGTGATTGCGGTGTTTGAACGAGTTATGTGATTATATTTGTGCGGTTATCCGGTCCTGCCTACCTTGTGGCAGGGCCTTTTTTAGTGGGGGAAACCTCTTAGGAACAAATCAAGAAGTTTCCACAGGTTTATATTGCAAAACCTTCTCAGAGAATGCGCCGTTGAAGAACTGGATGAAAGGTCCAAGACCGAAGGCGCAGACCAGGGTGCCGATGCCGACCAGGCCGCCCAATAGGAAGGTGATGACCGCACAGAGTGCATCGGTAAAGACGCGGCAGCCGAAGTAAGGCTTGTGCAGGTGGTCCTGCAGGGCCAGAGCCAGCGAATCGTAAGGTGCAACGCCCAGGTCGGCCGTCTGGTACAGTGAGCAGCCAAACGCTGTGACAGGCACGGCGATCACGACCCACAGCAGCTGGATGGGCAGCTGCTCGGCCGGGCCGAACCAGCCCGCAATGATGTCGTAGAAAAAAGTAATGATGAACCCACAGCCCAGGCCGTTGACCAGGGTGCCCAGGCCAATGTACTTGCGGCCCCAGATGAATTCCACCACCAAGAACACCAGATTGGTGCAGATGTTCTGCACACCCAGCGAAATGCCCAGCAGCTCGGACAGGCGGATGTTCAGGGCCGTGATGGAATCATTGCCCAGGTGGGATTGCTTGAAGATGGCAATGCCCAGCGAGATGATGACGATGCCGATCACCATACCCAGGACACGGCGCGCAGTAGGACGTTCCGTTTTCATGGTTTTCTCCAGCTTTCCTTATTAAACTATAAATGTAGAGGGTTGTATCCAGTGTAACACGTCGTGCAGCGCGGGTCAACCGTTGCGGCGGCTGCAGGCGCGCATGCCATTGACGCCCGCGCCCAGGAACATCACGTTGATGCTGACATTCAGCCACAGGATGACCAGGATGATCGAGGTCAGGGAGCCGTAAATGTAGGACAGCTTCCAGGACGTGCGAATATAATAGGTGAAGATTGAGGAGAAAACGAACCAGACAATAGCCGTAAACAGCGCCCCGGGCAGTTGGTCCCGCATACGGCGGCGGCCGCCCGGCACGAAAGTGTAGATCAGCACAAAAGTCAGGATGGACAGCCCGAAGGCCGCCAGCGCACTGAAGCTGACCAAACTGTGCAGCCTGAGAAACAGATGGCTCTGGGACAGCCAGGGCAGCAGGCTCAACGCCCAATGCAGCAGGGGGCTGAGGTTCTGGCAGAACAGCACGATCAGCAGCAGCCACAAAAACGCGAAGGTGTACACCACCGCCCACAGCCGGTCAAGCATCGTGCAGCGGGAGCCGGGGGTCAACTTTTGCAGGCCCTTCTGGATGGCTGCCATGCCGCTGGACGCCGACACCAGTGTGGTAATAACGGCCAGCGATGCCACAAAGGTGTTGGAGTTCTCGTTCATGCTGGTGATAAGGCTGGCGATGGTATCACGAATGACCGGAATATCCGGCAGAAAACGGAAAAACAGCTCGACTACGCTGTCCACCGTAAAGCCCGGCAGGGTGTTGACCACCACCAGCAGCCACATCAGCAGCGGAAAAAACGCCGTGAGCAGGAAAAGCGTGGCGTGCCCGGCGTAGACCGTCATGTCCTGGGCCATGTACTGCTGCAGCAGGGTGATGACGGGCTGCAGTTTTTTCTTCATGCTTCCACCCCCGGGCACAGGCCGCGCATGGCGTTGTGGATCAGCCGATAGGTGCGCTGGGCCATCACATCGGGCGGGGCGGGTTCCTCGGCCTGGAGCCAGTTTTTGATAAGCCCCACGCAGCCAGACAGGCAAAAGGAATACCCGCTGTCCAGATCGGCCCGGCGATCCGGGTAGGCATCGGCCAGCACCTGCAGGCTGTAGCGGGAGAGGATGGCTTCGATCTGCAGCAAAAACGCCATGTCGCCGTGGGGCCCCAGAAGCGCGGCGCAGATCTCGCGGTTTTCGGCCATCAGGGCAAACAGATCCCCCACCAGCGGGAAGATCTGTGCCTGGTGCGGGTCGATGGGGTGTGCCTGCACGGACGCCTCAATGCGTTCCAGCAGTTCTGCCTCAACGGAAGCCAGCATCTGGTCAATGTCGGTGTAGTGCAGGTAAAAGGTGGAACGGTTCACGTTGGCGTGGGCGACCAGCTCTTTTACGGTGATGTCGCCTGCGTTTTTCTCCTGCATCAGCTCGGCCAGGCCCTGGCGCAGCAGGGCACGGGTACGCAGGATGCGGCGGTCGGTTTTGGGTGCCGTCATAGGGGAAAAGTCCTTTCCTGATATAATGTAGATATTATACGGCAACCTGAACAGAAAAGCAACATAGTGTTGCATACTGGACGCTCTGTTTGAAAATGAGGTCTGGCAGATTGACAAACAGATAACGTTTGCCTTGCCCCCAAAAACGGTGTATAGTGGGTATGTGATTTATGTATGGAGGATGAGGAAATGGAAGTGAAGGATAAAATTGTGGTGCGGGGCGAGCTGGCGCTGGTGCTGGCCGTGCTCATCAACAGCTTTGCGGTGGCCGTGACGGTGTATGCGGGGCTGGGCATTTCGCCGGTGTCCAGCTTCCCGTATGCGGTGTCGCTGGTGTTCCCGTTTTTGACGCTGGGCACCTGGACGTACCTGTTCCAGGGCGTGCTGGTCATTACGTTGATGGTGCTGCGCAAGCGGTTTGTGCCGTCGTACCTGTTCAGCTTTGTGGCGGGCTTTTTCTTCGGCAAGCTGCTGGATGTGTTTGGTGCGTGGCTGCCCTGCCTGCCCTACAGCTGGGGCTGGCGCATCTTCTACTTTGTGGCCAGCTGCCCGGTCATCGCGCTGGGCATTGCGCTGTCCAACCGGTGCAAGCTGCCGATCATCCCGACGGATCTGTTTGCCCGCGATCTGGCGGAGATCATTAAAAAGCCTTACCCGAAGGTGAAGACCACCATGGATCTGACCTGTGTTACGGTAGCGGCGGTTCTTACGGTGGTGGGTACCGGCACGCTGAAAGGTGTTGGTGTTGGCACCATTGTGGCGGCGCTGACCTATGGACGGACCGCTGGTTTGATTGGCAATTTGATTGATAAGAAGTTTTATTTTGTATCGGTGCTGGAGAAATAAACGAATTGCCTCCGCAGGGTGGCGCGGAACGGAAGCCACTCCATAAGACAAAAGGAGTCAGCCAAGATAAAAACCATTTATCTGATGAGCCACGGCGAGACATTATTTAATACATGGTAACTTCGTGATAGAAAAAATTATCAACCCAGATGGGCAAAAATCACCCCAGCGCCACGTCCAGCACCATCATCACGCTGAATCCCAGCGCAAAGCAGATGGTGCCGATGTTGGAGTGCTCGCCCTGGGACATTTCGGGGATCAGCTCCTCGACCACGACGTAGATCATGGCCCCGGCGGCAAAGCTGAGCAGGTAGGGCAGGGCAGGCACCACCAGCC
>ERZ1026866.1472-NODE-1472-length-11958-cov-9.895236_pt1 | contig 11958 bp, 8 predicted proteins | sample MGYA00380163_ERZ1026866 | MGnify/ENA primary metagenome ERZ1026866 (study PRJEB33269, sample SAMEA4719799) | human gut metagenome | biome: human-associated habitat; feature: organic feature; material: feces | place: Cameroon | collected 2013-10 ...
ATTACATATTATTTTAAGGAGGAAAACCAATGAATACAAAAAAACAAAACAAAAAGAAGAAAGGATTTACGCTAATTGAACTTATTATAGTAATAGCAATAATAGCAATATTAGCAGCAATAGCAATACCAAACTTCTTGTCAATTCAAAGAAAATCAAGAGTTAAGGCAGATATAGCAAGTGCTAAAACAATATATGATGCAACATCAGCTTTGATTGCTGAAGGTAAGATAATACCAGGAACACAATTAAATACTGTAACTGAAATTGAAACTAATCCAAATGCCAAAGACGACGTTACAGATATACAAGGGTATCTTCAAACTACACCTAAACCAAAATCAATTGATGGTGGTGTATTTGCAGTAGAAGTTTCAGGCAAAGAAGATTCACCAGTTATTAAGGTTTACATTCAAGCAAATGGTAAAGATTATTTAGTTTATCCAGATGGAAAAGAACCATATGATTTAAATGGTGATGGAACTGGTACACCAAAAGAAGAAACTAAATCTTCAAATACAACACCAGCACCTTCAAATACATCAGCATCAGCAACTAATGAAAAAAATAATTAATAGTATTAGAAGTTTTAATATTAGTGAAATAATAAGGTGATTTTTTAATTATAATGAAAAAAGTGTAAGGAATTTTTTCCTTGCACTTTTCAACTATAAAGGCAAAGGAGGGAAAGTTTTGGCAGGTGAAAATAAGGAGAAAAAGAGCATATTGAAGATGGATGTTTCGGATATAATCAAAGCTTTTAAGAAGAAAAATTCTGAGAAAAAGAGTGATAAAAAAGGGAGTAAGAAAAAAGCTAAGAGTGTTATATGTAAAAAAGCTATTTCTATTGATATTGGAAGTAATAATACAAAGATTATTGTTGGGAGATATCATAAAAATAAGGTTATTATAGACAAGGCTTTTTCTTTTAAGACTCCAAAAGGTAGTATAGATGATGGTCATATTAAGGATATAGATAGTTTGGCTAGAGCTATTACTGATGCTTTGGATTCTAATAATGTTAAGAATGATAATGTAATTTTTACTACAAACAGCACTTCTGTTATAAATAGAACAATTATTATTCCAAAGGTTAATGAGGATGAAATAGAATCAGTTATTAAGTATGAAGTTCAGCAATATCTTCCTATAAACTTAGAGGATCATATGATTCAATATAATGTTTTAGAGGAAAAGGTTATTGATGGGAATGAAAAGCTAGAGGTTTTAATTGTGGTTTATCCTAATAAGATGGTTTATTCCTATGCAGAGCTTGTTAATAAAATTGGTGGAAAACCATATGCTTTAGATTTAAATTATAATTCTAAAAGAAAAGCTTATTACGTAATGAATCCTGAAATAAAGGAGTCTATTTTAAGTATTGATATGGGAGCTGAGAATATAGGTTTAACAATAATGAAAGACAATGAGTTAATACTTATAAAAACTACAAAATCTGGTGGTAATTATTTAAATAGCAAAATATCAAAGGTCTTAGAAATTTCATTAGAAAATGCAGAAATGCAAAAGAGAGAAAATTGTAATTTGATGAATAGGGAAGAAGGACCTTTAGAGCATGTTGTTAGAGAGGTTGTAGATTCTTGGTTTGATGAGGCTAGTAGAATAATTAAATATTATAAAAGTAAAAATACTCAAAATAATATAGACAAGATATATATTTGTGGAGGAAGTTCAAACATAAAGGGACTAGAAAGATATGTATCATCTAAACTAAATATGAAAGTAAAGATAGTTCAAGGAAATAGCAATATAGAATTTAAAAAAGGTGTAGAAGAAGTGAATATTTCAGAATACATAAACGCTATTGGAGCCTTAATAAGACTTTAGGTTGGTGATAAATAATGAGAGATTTTAACTTTTTCTCCCATATAACTGAGGAAAGAAAAAGTGATTCAAAAAGAAAATACATAGGATTTGGAATAATTGGAGCCTTAGCCTTTATATTTGTAGTTAATTTTTCAGTGAACATGTTAAAAGAGCATGTTTTAAATAAAAACATAAGTTATTATCAAGGAGAAATAGATAACCCAGATATGAAAGAAAAGTTAGGTGTAGCAATTAAAGTTGAAAAGGAGCATGATGACTTAGAAAAGTATTATAATAATGTGAAAGTTGCTACAGGACAAGTTTATGATAATAATTATGTAACTACTCAAAGAATTAAAATAATAAATAGTACTGTTCCTAAGGATTTAGTATTTACTCAAATAAGTATAGATAATAAAACTTTAACTATACAAGCATTATCAAAAACAAGAAGTGCTATAAGTGATCTTCAATATAACTTAAATAATTTAGGTTTTATAGAAAATACATATATAAGTGGAATTGGAGAAAGAAATGCACAGGGAGACTACTCATTCTCCATAAGCTGTACTTTAAAGGAGGTAGGAAGTAATGAAAATTAATAAAAGAGAAAAAACTTTATTATTTGTCCTAGCTCTAGGTGTTGTTGGTTTTGGATATTATAAAGTGGTTTGGGATTATCAATATAACAAATTGAAAGATTTAAAATCAAAAGAACTAAAAGTAAAGCAAGAATATAATGATGATGTGAAAATGGTTAATTCCATAGAACCTAATAAGGAAGAAATAAATATTTTTAATTCAGAAATTCAAAACTTAACATCAGGCTTTTATTCAAACATATCACAACCAAATATAATATTAGAATTAAATAATCTTATGAATGATACAAATGTTAAAGGAACTATGAGTTTTTCTGAAATAAAAACTATGCCAGTTATGGATAAGCAAGAGGGAGATTCTTCTAGTAAAAGTGAGAATGATGAAAATAAAAACCAAATACAGGGAATAGTTAATGATTATAATAATATAACTGATAAAAAGAAAAATGAAGATAAAAAAAATAAAAAACAAGAGGAAATATATAACTTAAACCAAATGACAGTTTCATTAAGTGTAAATGGTACTTATGATAATGTTATGAAGTTTATTAAGTCTATTGAAGAAAATCCAAAGCACATAAATATACTTAATTTTAATTTAAGTGCACAAACTGATGGAAATGTATCAGCAAATATGAATATACAACTTGTTGCAATTCCAAAGATAGATGCTTCAAAAGAAGAGTTTACAACAGCTGATGAGAAGTACGGTAAGGAAAATCCATTTTCAGGAGCAAGTGTAGTTGGAACAGGAACAATAGAAAATGAATTAGAAAATTCAAAGGTTAAGAATGATTTCTTAATGACTGTTAGACCTATAAATTCAGATTTCCCAACAATAGTTTTAGGTAAATCAGGTGATAAAGATAAAAAAACATATTTAAATAATGATGAAAATTCAGTAAGTAATATAGAGATGTACATTTCAGGTGATAATGGAAAGTACTATTATAAATACAAAGTTGAAGGAAAAAGTTATCCAACAAAATTTGAAGGTAATGGAGAAGAATTTAAACCAAATGGAAATGATATAAACTTTGAAATATTCTCAGAGAAGAGAGTAAATAAAGATGATAAATCTGGAGCTAACATAAAAATTGTGAATAGTTCAGATAAAGAAGTTAATTTAATAATAAATAAGGATGACGAAAAAAGTCCAAGAGTTAATGTAACCACAGAGGGCAAAGTTAAAGTGATTAAAAATTAATAGAAAAGGTGTGTGAAGCTATGGGTATCAAAAAAAGAAAAAGTAAAAAAGGGTTTACAGTAATAGAAGCTATAATTAGTTTAGTTTTGTTTACTTTAATAATGATACCCCTAGGTAGCTTTACTTTAACAGCTGTTAAAACATCAGCAAAAAGTGCCACAAAAGAGCAGGCTATAAATGCTGGACAAGGTGTCATAGAACAATTAAAAACAATTAAATTAAGCCAGTTTAAGAAAATAGACTCAGATGCAAATTATAGTGAGAGTAATAAAGCTACATTAAAGCTTGGAAACTTAAATGTTATAAAGACAAAAGATGATCCAACTTATAAAATTGAAGGTGAATATGTAGACCCTAATAATAAGAAGAAATTTAATATAGATGGAGATATAACACAGGGGAAGCTTGAGGATAATGGAGAAAGTGGTAAGGAACATACTTTGGATAAAAAAGAGCCGAAAAAAAATTATGTGGTATATATAGGAGAAAGCCTTATAACAGTTTATAAAATTGTTTCAAAAGAAAATATTTTAAAAAAATACATAGATAACAATACAATTAAAATAATTGATGATAAAGATAATGACTTGGAAGAAGCTAAAATAGTAAATGGAATTTTTAAAGGAAGTAGTATAAAGCTTAGACGCTGGTTACTTATAAAGAATAAAGAACTAAAAAATAATGATAATGAAATTACAACTCTTTTTATAGATGAGAATAGTAATGGTGAGATAAATATAAAAGCAGAAAATGAAGATAAGGGAGAAGAGATATCAACCCCTGATAGTCCAAGTGAAGAAAGAAAAAAGCTTGTTAAAATATTAAATGAATATACTGATGATTTTGAATTAGAGGATGGAGAGAAAAAAACTGATATAATGGTGTATTTTTATAGAAGTTCTGCAAATAAAAAAATAGATTTAAAAGTGTCAAATAAGTGTTCAGGAAGTCGATTGAACATTTATACATGTAAGAATGAAGGAAGTGGAATAAGTTATAATATTTATACTTCAACTGAAAATTCTCATGGCAATATAAGTGTATTTAAAAATTATATAGAGGGAAATAGCGAAGATTTAAGAGGGCAATTATTTAATATTAATTTAAAGATTAAGGAAAAAGATGAGGTTCTTTATAACCTTAATACAACTGAGTTTATAGGAGGGTGATAACATGTTTTATAGGGAAAAAAGAAAAGGGGCAACTCTTGCTTATGTAATAGTAGTATTAGCTATAATTGCTGTAATAGGTACTGCTATAGTTTCACTTTCTTTAACAAACTATAAGGCAATGATTGTCCATGGTAAGAAAACTCAAAATTTATATATGTCAGAATCAGGACTTGATAAAGTTCAAAAAGCTTTAGATATTCTTACTGCTAAGGCTATAACTTATGGAAATGATGCTGTTGCAAAAGAAGATACATCATTATCAGCAGAAGAAGATTTAAAATCAGGTGATAATAAAACGGAGGATGGTTATAAAAAAATATCATCTGAAAAGGAAGAAAGTCAGAATAAAATATTCAAGAAAGCTTATAAGGAATATATTATAAAGCAATTAAATCCTAATAGTGAAGTTATTAAAAATGAAAAAGTATTTTTATTAGAAAATAATAAAGTTAAGTTTAATAACAATTTAATTAAAATGGATAAGGAAGATAAAAATAAAGAAAAAAATGAAGAGGGTAATTATGATATTACACTTATTGATATAAATAATAAAAAAATATCTAACGGAAGTAGTTTAAGTGGAATTTTAAATTTTAAAACTATATCTGATAATGATAAAAAGGAAGAAATAAGTTTAAGGTTAGATTCTAAGTTTAATGTCAAAGAATCAGATGGAGATAAGAACTATAAGGATGTATCTTTAACTTTTAATATTGAAGTTCCAGATTATAATGGAGCTTATAAAATTGAAGAGTTTCCTTTATATAATGTATGTTCAAATGGTTTAGTTGTTGGAGAAAACTTAAATGTTGGTAAAGGGTCTACATTAAATGTTGATGGGGGGATTTTTGTATCAGCAAATGTTGTTAAAGAGAAAAAATTTACAATAGGAAGCATGGTTAATAAAAAAGAGGGAGATGGGGTTGTTATTAATGGAGGAACACTTAGTGTTAATAATGGCTCTTTGGTAAGTAAGAATGATATAAGACTTGGTGGAGAAGGAAGCAATTTAAAAGTTGGTTGTGAAACAGAAAATAATAAGAGTAATTTGAATTTAAATGATGAATCAAAAAAATCTCATAGTAATTTAAATAACAATTTAGGTGTATACACAGGAAATTTAGGGATAAATGGAGATAAGATTGGTTTTGATAAAGATGTTAGTAAAGGAAATATTATTTCTAATTATCCTGTTTATGCAATGAATGATTTAATATTAAATGGAGAGAAATCATCAATAAATTTAAATGAGGGTTTTTATGGGATAAATAGTAATAGAACTGAAGATAAATTAACAGGTAAAATAAATAATTCTAGTGCAATTATAGTAAATACAGATGATATAGGAAGTGGATCAAGTATAAATATAGGACAAGAGGCCATTATAATGGGAACAGCTTACATAAATACAAAGCCTGAAGCCTATCAAACTGGGGAATCTGTTTCTGTTAAGGGAAATTATATTGCCTATACAGTTGATAATGGAAATGTGGAATTTAAATATTATAATCCACTACAACTTGCAAAGTTAGATTCTGTTGATGAAAAAGCAAAATATTTTAAGGATAATATTAAAAATGCAAAGGAAACTACACATTTAGAGGGAATAAGTTTACCTGATAATACAACTAGTATAGGAGCTACCATAAGCAATAATGAAGTAAAGCTAAACAATAAAAATGCTACCTTAGACAATATAACTGATATTAGCATAAATCAAGTTGAGAAGTATGAAAAGGCAATTAATTATATAGGAAGCTTAATTAATACAAAAAATAATGATAATTCAGAAATTGAATTTCCTGATAAGGAAGTAAGAAAAATTGTGGATATTAAAGATAGTGATGGAAAGTTAACTAAGGCGATAATCTATATAGATTCTGAAAATGATAAGGGTGGAAATCTTACAATTAAATATGGGAATTCAACAGATGTAACTGATAATGAAATATCTCTAGGAAATGGAATTGGTGCAGGAATAATAGTTACAAAGAAAAATGTAATATTAGATTCTAAAGATAAAAGTTTAAAGTTTAATGGAACTATTATAACGGCTGATAATCTAGATGTTAAAGAAAGTAAAAAAATTGACTTAGTATATGATGACAATCTTATAAAAAAAATAATATCTCAAAATTACGATTCTTTTAAAAATTTATTTAGAGGACAGGTTTGTAATAATTTCATTACAATAAAATCACAAACTAACATGAGTGATAATACTTTAAATTTAGTTAAAACAAGCAATTGGGAAGTAAACTAAGCTATTAAGAGAAGGTTGGTGATTAAATGAAAAATTTAAAATTTAAAAGAAGAGGGCTTTCTCTTATAGAATTAGTTGTGGCACTATCCTTAATAGCAATAATATTAATGATAGTTGGTCCATTTTTCATTTCAAATTATGTAACTTTAGATAAGACAAGCAATCAAATAGATTTTCAAAGGGAAGCAAAGGCCATAATGAATTATTTTACTGACTCAGCTATGGAAGCATCTAATATAGAAAGCTTAACTAATATTAAAAATGAGGTTCTTTCAAATAATAATTATACTGAGAGTCTAAAAAAGGATTCTTTGAAATCAAAAGAGGGCTATCTTAAACTAACTTTTAATAATAGTAAAAATAAAAATGAACATACAACATTTATATTAAAAGATAGATCATTATATATGAAGAAGAATGATTCGGAAGAATTTAAAATAGGAGATTTAGTTAGTAGCATTGAATTAACTTCTTTAACAGAAGAATCAACACAAGATAAAGAAGAAATCAATAATTTTAAAAATGCTAATGCTATTAAAATTGAAATTACATTTGATACTAAAAAGAATACACCATATAAAGTAAGCAATATATTAACCTTTAGAAATAAAAATTAAGCTTGGATGGAGGTGAATTAGATGAAAAAATTTAAAAGTACAAAAAAATATAGCTTTTTTGTTATAGTTACAATTTTAATAATTAGTATGGTAAGTATGCTTGTTTATGGTATTGGAAATAACAATCAATTTACAATAAGTAAAGAATATGAGTTTGGTGAATTAGAACATGGAAAAACAAAAGATATTAAATATACAATAACACCAAATCCAATTAAGTTTAAAGATAATGTAGAGAAAGATGTTGTTTTAGTGTTAGACACATCTCAGACTGTAGATAGAGGAAATAGTTATGAGAAGATATCAGAAGCTGCACAAGCTTTTGTTACAGGATTACTTAATGGATATAAAAACTTAAAAATAGGGATAGTATCTTATAATGAAAAAGCGGAGATATTACACAGGTTTGATAATTCTGCTAATTCTATTAATAGTGATATAAAAAAATGTTATGATAATTACAATATTGATAGTGGCAATCATCTTGGAACTAATGTTGGAGATGCATTTAGATTAGCTATATCTATGTTAGGTAAGGATGTTAATGCCAATAAAGAAAAAATTGTTATATTTATGTCTAATGGTAAACCTAATGCTTATACAGGAAAATTTTATAAGGGGCCTGAAAGTACTATAAGTAAGGAAAAAATATCTTCATTAAATAGGTATGAACAACGTTTATATGAAATAACAAGTTTAAATGGAAATGAAGAGGAATTAGGAAAAGAGTCTTTACAACAAGAAGAAAATACAATTAGCAATAAAATAAAAGATTATGAAAAATATTTTTATAATCCAGAAGGTTTAGATGAATACGGAAATCAAAATTTTCAAAAGAGAGGATTAAGAATAGATAAGGTTAATGATTTAATTTACTATGAGTATGGAATAAATAATGCTAAAGATTATATAAACAAAATTTATAGAGGTAAGTCTACATATTCTGTAAATGTACTGCCTATTAAAGATGATGGAGCAAATATAATAAGTTATTACATGGGTTCAGAAATTGGTTATGCATATTCATTGAAGATGGCAAAAGAAATGAAAGATTTTGGGATATCAACTTATCCAATATATTTTGATAATGATGGAATTGATAATAATAAAAAGAATAATGATACTAGAGAGAATACTATGAAATTAATATCAAAATTTGCAGGTAACGAGGAAGGGGATAGTGTTACTAGTGTAAATACAGTTTATTCAAATGATATAACAGCTTCATTAAATGATGTTTTTACAAATCTTGATAAGAATATAAAGGACTCTTATTCAGTTAATGATGCAAAATTAACTATAAATATACCTGAGGGGTTAGAGGTAGAATCTATAAATTATTCAGGAAAAACAATAAAAATAAATAAAGAAGATTTAAATGATGGAAAATATGAATTACCACTAGATAATTTAAGTTATAAATTTGATAAAAATTTAGGAACTTACATTTATGATGGTAAGACTTTAGAAGTTAACATTACTGTAAGAGGAATAAATACAAGTGGAAGTGATAAAAACTGTAGTATAACTGGAGATGTTTATTCCAAATCAATAGAAGATAGTAAGAAAACCGACTTGCCTAAAATTAATATAAAAGTTAAAAGTGGTATTAAGGTTGAGATAACAGTTAATGATTTTATAGGAAATGTTGGGGAAAAATATGATAGCACATATATAAAATCAGAAAATGATTCATTTAATTTTATTAAAGAACCAAAAAGGTTAATTGGAGATGGAAATGCAGATATTTCTGTTAAGGGTATGCCAGAAAATAAAGATGAAGAGTATTGGATTAAAACTTGGTTTACTAAAGGAGAGAGCACAGAAGAAATAGAGCCAAACGAATTTAAATTAAATAATATAAATTCTGATATAGATTTAGATAAAGCTAATAATTTAGCTTATCAATCATATAATGTTGATAATTTAGCTACAACAGATGATGAGGATAAATGGAACAATAGAGATATAGTTTTTTCTAAAAAGCAAAACAAAGGTATTTTGCCAGCAAACACAATAGCAACTGATCCTTACGTAGGATTTACTAAAGATAACAATGATAAAGCGTACTTAGATATAAATAGTGATCATGTTAAATTAACTTACAAAGGAAAGAATTTAACTTATAAAGAAAATGTAGAAAAAGATTATTTTTGGAAAAAATATATATGTTCTCAATGGAGTGATGGAGAAAGTAATATATATTATTGTCCTGATAATTGGTATAAAATAAATGTTGGAATGTGGACAATGGTATGGGAAGTTGAGAATAATAGAAAATATACCTTTAAACATAACAAAATTTTTTATGATGAAATGGATATTGGAGGAGAATGTGCTTTAAGATATCCTGGATTTCAGTATAAGGAAGCAGATAAGTATTGGGGATATATAAAGCCAAAAGAATCAGGATGGTATCTGTTTGGTACATATTCAGATGATGGATCAAGATTTAGTATAACTAAAGATGGGAAAATTTATGAATTATCTAAAAGTAATTTTGGATTGAATAATGATTGGGGATACTGGTATATAGGACAAGAACGTAGTAATTTTAAAGTTCATGGATCTTCTTTTTATAGTTCATTTACTCCTATACATTTAGATAAAGATAAATATTATCCTATTCAGTTAGAGTATTTTAACTGGGGAGGTAACGGTTGTTTTAAATTAGGATATTGTAGAATTGATAATTATGAAAATAATGAAAATGCACAAAATGTTTTAGGAGCTTTAAGTAAAGTTGTACAAAATGAAAATTATAAATATGATAAAGACTTTAAGAGTATTTTTCAACAAAATAGTAAACATTATATCAATGATAATATTATAAATAAATATTTAAATGATATTCAGTGGATAGGAAGTTTAGGAAAAAATGAAGAGGCTTTTACTTTGTACCCATCAAAGAGTAATGAGCCTGCTGATATTGCAGATGAAGTTTTTGAAGGTAAGTCAGGAGTTAAGTTTCCAAAGGAAAATGGAGTATACACAATACATTATAAAATTATAACTAGAGAAAAAGGTGATGAAAAACCTGGAAAAGTTATAAATGATAATGTTCAATCAGGTGAATATGGAAAATTTGAAGTTAAGGATTTGTTAGATACTAGTATAAGTGTAGTTGGTTCTAATAATCAAAAAGAAATTTATTTAAATGAAGAAGCTAAGGCTGTTTACAAAATCATTCCAAATGAGATAAAAGCTGAAGATATTATAAGAGATGGAAGAAGTTTTCCTAAAAAAATAAAATTAACAGAAATAAAAATTGATGGTATGCTTCCAGGTGGAATGAAGTTTAATGATAATAATAATCCTTCAATAAATCTAGGAACTGAAATTAATGGAGAAAGAAAATTTTCTACTGATAAACTTACTGATATAACTTATACTTTAGAAAATGGGGTTTATAAAGGATCAGAATTGAGTAAAGATGTAAATGTAAATATAGAGTCAAATGGACCTTTTCAATTTAAATCAAGTGAAAATAAGGTTGGGTTTAAGCTTAATTATGAATATAAAATAACTAACCCTATGTTTGAAGAGTTTAAAGGAACTTCAATAAGTGCTAGTGAACCAACTAAAATAGAGAAGTTTGGTATTTTAGATTCTGCATCATCTGACAATATAAAAGATGCTAGTGAAGGGGTACAAGTTGTTAATGGAATACCGCTTAAAATAGCTATATTAGCAGATGTTAAATCACCTAATTCTATTATTGACTTAGGATTTAATTCCCAGAATATAAAATTATCTAAAGATACAGAGCCGCAATTTAAGATTAAAATTTATAATAAAGGAAATTTAATTAATTGCGAAAAAGAATTTACTATTGATAAATTAGAAGGAAGCTTAATTGAAGGATTAAATAGTGGAATTAAAATTTCAGGTTTAGATGTTGGAGAAAAAGTAATAGTCATAGAATTAATTCCTAATAACATAGAAATTAATAATAGTGCCTTATTAAAAACAAAAGTTGAAAATAGTAATGATAAAGAACATTTAGCTAAGCTTGATTATGCAGAAATGCCAGATGTATTTTAATCTAAAAGAAAAATAAGATCATAAATTAATTTGTGGTCTTATTTTTGTATTTATTAATAAATTTTAGAGCATAATATATTTAATTAAGATTAAAATAAAATTAATATAGAAATACCTTAGTATTATTTAATAAAAAGTTAATATTTATTTAAAGTTAGGGAAATAAAGGGAATATTTTGTTTGGAATATTTATTATTATAAATAACATGTAAGATATATATAATAA
>ERZ1026866.1473-NODE-1473-length-11958-cov-4.020247_pt1 | contig 11958 bp, 10 predicted proteins | sample MGYA00380163_ERZ1026866 | MGnify/ENA primary metagenome ERZ1026866 (study PRJEB33269, sample SAMEA4719799) | human gut metagenome | biome: human-associated habitat; feature: organic feature; material: feces | place: Cameroon | collected 2013-10 ...
CTCATGACCCCAATAATGATACCGGATCCGCACATGGAGCTTGGCAAAACAATAATACACCCGAGCGAAGCTCAAGACCAGATTCAGCCCCGTCTGCACCAGCGCCACCGAGAACGCGCTCGGATGATGCATCAGGAGCAGCACCACCAGCATCGGCTGCAGCACCAGCTGCACCGTCTCCATCCCCTTCAGGAAAAGAAAACGTTCATGTGCATTGATCACCGAGCGGAAAACCATCGTCGAGAGAGTGATCACGATATTCAAGAGGAGCAGAAGGAAAATATCCTTCGCCTCCGCCACCTCGCCCGCCGTCATGCTGCCCGAAAAGGCCGCATCCAGCATCGTATACACCGCCCCGCCCGCGATGAGCATCACCCCCATCACTGCTCCGTAGCAACGAAGCGCGATGGCAAGGATATTCTCCATGCCCACCCGGTCCTTCAGTGCGAGATACTTCGCATAGAAGCGGATCACCGCCGCCGATAGCCCGAAGTCCATGATGCCGAAGTAGGCGATGAGCGAACCCATCAGCTGATAGAGCCCGTACTCACTCTTCCCGATGTAATGGAGAAGGATGGGGATATAGAGAAAGCCCAGGAGAGACTGGAGCGTAATATTGAGATAGCTTAGAAATATGCCTAGTTTACGTTGATTCATACTTATACATGCGCCCTATAGGGAATATCCGATGCCGTAATTTTCCCCCACGGGTCCGTCACACCACACTTTTCCAGTTCTTTCACTAATGCATTCGCAATGACTGCCGGATACGGCGTCGGACCGATAATCAAATGATCCAGATTGGCAGGGATAGAAAACCCTTTTCCATTATTTTCCATTTCCGCGGTCAACGGCAACTTCATCACCAGCTGAGGGATGCCATTGACGGCTATCGTATCCAGCTTCAACCCCTGGCAAGAATTCAGATCAGCGATTACACGCCATTCTCTCTCCTCTTTGAAACCAGGATGCTTGATCGAAACAACGGCTGCTTTAATCATGTTTGCAGTCCATTCCTCGATAACCCTATCAGGCAATGCTTCAATAAAACTTTTCTCTGCCTCTATTCTATGCCCAAACTCAAGCAAATAATCTTTAAATCCTTCCTCTGTCAAGTACTCTACCGGCGTAGTATAAACCTGAAAATCATTATTTTGAACCGCGAAAGAGTTTGGTCTCAATACCATAGCCACTCCGCAGTCTGTGCCATAGCCACGCCACATCGAAAGCCGCCCAAGCTGATCTTCCTCTGCCTCTTGTTCAGAAAAGCAGCAAATATATGTGGAATTCGACCATTCATCGAAAGCTTGAATAGCACGGAAAAAAGCCTTTTCAAATACGCCCGCTTTCTTTCCCCAAGCCTTTTTCAGTAGAGCATACTCCTCTGGCTTCTTGCGGAATCGAGTAAACAATACTATTCCATATCTGACTTCAGAAAAATCATTCATGCAACGGGTGTTCCGCATCCATATTTCTTTATTTTTCAAAATGCTCAACGCGGTAGCGGCAGAGGTATAGTGTACCAGCTTTTGATTGTTCTCTGCAATCTTTGACATCCGCTCTACGTACCATGGCATGAAGATAGAATACAGTTTCTGCTTGGTATCTGAGATATTCCAGTTTTCATATGGATTCATGATAGATTCCTCCAATGATAAAAATAGACACTTTCACGATAGCAGATATAGCAAAAATTTGCAGTCCTGGAACTCATTTTTTATCTGCCCTGCTATTTAAAGAAACGCTGATTGAATTTTGCCTTAAACAAACCAAACATGATAGTCCAAAGCTTAAGCCTCCAGCAAAGGCGAAACTTTCAATTCCTCCCTGCTGTATCGGCAAGATATACATCCATACAAAGAGAAAATACATGTGACTATAATAAATCCATGCACTAATTTTTCGGCAGCATTCTGCAATCCGATCTTTAACATTCACACTATATCGCATCGCATAGCCGACTATCCAGGGGGTAGCGAAAAAAGCAAACAGGCTGGAGGTAGAATATCCAGCCCCCATATAAGAAAAAACGCACCAAAATAGCGCCGGTATGATCCAGCCAATCGCCGATAAAAAAAAATGTTTCCACTGATAGACAAGAATTCCTAGCAAAAGATAACTGAATCCTGTAAAAATCCGCCCAGTTCCAATAGTAGCTTTCACCAGATAAACGCTTGCGTATTCACTAATAACCCATGCCCCAGCAAATACCACACAGCTGAGCAGCAATTTTTCCCCATTTTTCATAGGTGGAAGGATCGACAATAAAGCCAATCCCAAAATAACAGACAACAAGTACCATAGCGGCCAGGAATAAAACTGCTCGCCCACCAAAAGATAGTTTTTAATCAGCTTCAGCAGTACTTTCACCAGATTACCATTTTTTTCGAAATCAACATACATCCCGTAAAAGGTCAGTGGCAAATAGGCCAAAGACAGCATTATATATAGCCGCACATACTTACACAGCCATTTCTTGTATACCGCTCGCACCCCTTCTGACTGCGCTTTTTCTTGTAAAAAGTAGCCCGTAGTACAAAAGAACACAGGCACTGCACAAGACTCTGCGGTCAAAAGCAATGATCGGAGAAAGAGATTCTCAATATCAACAACCAGCTCGGAATGTATTGCCACCACCAATAAAGCAGCTAAAAGCTTCACATAATCTGTCAACCAGTACTCTGCTTGCTTGCTTGCTTGCTTGCTTGCTTGCTTGCTTGCTTGCTTGCTTGCTTAAAGCGATTGTCTCTTATCCCTACCATTTCTGCAACCTTTTCTACCTCTTTATCTAAAATATTTCACCACGCGAATCTATCGGAATACTTTTAGCCTTCGTTTTGCACCACGCAGAATTTTTAAAAGCAGCGTGTGATCATGTGTAATTAAAATAAATGGAATACGTCCTGCTATCTTTTCTGACTTCAGGTACGGATTTCTTCTCCAGTGCGGATACCGTTCTTCTATCCATTTTCGGACATCCTCCATAAGCGCCTTATTGCCTTGATAGCTTTGCAAAATTCGTTCTGTGTTATAGTACAACACATGCAATATCGCAAGCCATTCCAGCTCTGTATGATACTTTTTCTGGATTGATCCATCAAGTTGTTCCAGCATCGCCTCAAACGCACGAACCATATCTAGCGCCGCATCTTTGGGAGGAGCAGACAATGCGCTTCCCGGATGTTTTATGTAGTGATAAACACATTCATCGGTGGACCATGCCTCTCCTATAGTAGCCAAAAGTGCCGTGGCTGATGCCATATCCTCCCCGATTCTGGCTCCCTGCACAAGATGGATACCGCTTTTTTCAAAAGCCTCTTTTTTATAAATCTGAAGCCAAAGAGAGTCAGTGTAGAGCAGACCACGAACGACATTTATTTTATTAAATGTGCCTTGCCAGCGATTATATTTTTTCAAAACAGTACCGTCAGCAGCACGCACATCATAGTTAAAAGCAAGAATATTCGGATTATTCTTTTTTAGCAACCCGATAACCTGGTCTAGCGCCCCCGTATCGACATAATCATCTGCATCCATAAAGAAAACGAACCGACCCACAGCCTTTGTCAAACCATACTCTCGTGCTGAATTCTGTCCGCCATTTTCTTTTTTGTAGTATCGAATAGTAAGCGGCGACTTTTCAATTTGTGCCTTTATTTCATTACTGTTCCGTTCCAATGAACCATCATCTACAGCAATAACTTCAAGCTCATCCATCTGCTGACACTGCAATGAGGCCAGACACTTTGAAAAGTATTTTCCAGGGGTATTGTAAATCGGTATAATAATAGAAAGTGTTTTCATATCTATTTCCTTTTCCCCACTTGTTTTAGAAAATGCTTACCAATCCGTCTCATAACTTCTCTTTTCCCATAAAGATCATTCGTTGCCCTGATAGCTGCCAGCTTCAAAATAATCCACTTACTTTTTTCCATATACTGCTTCACATACTGCCGGTGCAGCCTCGTCCATTCTCTCACTTCTTCCGGCAGCCACGATCCCGCAAAATGATGGATCGTAAACGTATTCTCCGACCTGAGTATCTCTCCCGTCTCCAGCGACTTCGCACACAGATAGTCAAACGGCAGGAATACCATATTCTCCCCGAACATCGTCTTCTCACCATTGAGCTGCAAATGATACCGTTCCACCGTCAGCCGGGTGATCACCTCCACATTGGTTGTCAGATCATATGTCCCATCTTCCTTCAGGAAATGTCTGTCATCGTAGTCGGAGAGCAGCATGGAGATCCATTCATTATCCCGACAGGCACCCATGGTGCCTGTCGGGATACGCGTCTTCGACTCGTATCCAGACAGTGCGTCGTAGACGCGAAGCGGATCCAGCGATTTTACCACTTCCACATCGGCATCCATATAAAAGCCGCCATGGTCATGGAGCACTTTCAAGCGGGCATGGTCGGAGACGAAAGCCCATTTCTTTGCCTCATACGCCTCTCGGCAGTACGCATTCTCCGTCACATCGAAGTTACTCTCATTCCACTCGATGATTTCGTAGTCCGGACAATACTTCTTCCATGAGGCGATATACCGCTTCACCTCTTCGCTCAAAGGATTCCCGCCAAACCAGCAGTAATGTATCTTCTTCGGAATCATTGTATTCTTTCTCCTTTGATATATATTTTCATCTCAATCTTCATTCTTCAAACCTCTCCCGGCAGCTTACCAGAAATTCCTTCAACCGACCGAGATGCCAGTCCCTCACCTTGCTCCCCGTATCTGCCTCATCTGCTATCCCATCCGCGACCGCCATGATGACGGGAAGATCCGCCCGGTAGAAATCGCCGGCATTACTGATCCGATACACATACGCGATCCCACTTCGAAAGTAAGAAATCTCCGCCGGACTTGCCGTTTTCAATTTTTCCAGAACCATCTGCGGATCCGCATAAGCCAAAAACTTTTTATCCTCAATAAAATGCTCTTCCTGCTCCATGCATTTAATCTTAAAAGCAGGCGTCCACTCGTTATTTATCAGGAATTGGGATTGATTGGAACGCCACTCTTGAGATGCATTTTCCAGAAACACGTAAATTGGCTTTAAAATAATATTAAATCTCTTTTTCGTCTCCTCATCATCTATATAAGACGCCACATAAAGCAACTTCGCTCCACAGAAAGGTGATAACGTCCCATCTTGTAATTTGGACAGAATGGCATTCACATAGTCTTGCATAGATACAAGGATACCCACCCTAGAAATATAAATCAATGACAAAAATAGATTACGTATATAGTCTGGATTCAGTTTTTTCTTTGGTATCTCCTGTTTAAGCATTTCCAAATATTTCTCTATCTCCTGTTCCGTCAGAAGCTGCCAGTTCATGAGATTTCTATAGGCCTCATTACGTCCCTGGCTGGTATCAAGCAGATCTTCCAGCACATCAGTTATTACTTTTCCTACCTCACTTTCTTCCAGTCTTCTTTTTTCTATAAATGCGTCCACAAATGAATAGCTATAGGGAAAATAAACTCGCCATGGAGTTGGCATTTCCCCAAACTCCGTTGACGGCGTCTGGAATTCTTCCCTCTGCTTCCAGGCAATAGACGCATGCACTGTGTATCGAATCACATTAGAAGCCAGATCACTGAAAATGCTGCGAAGCACGACTTCTCCCTCTTGGCAATGCTCTTCTTTCCATACATCATACGCGTTCTCTATTAGAGGATAAAACTTATCACAGGCAATGAAGGCGAAAATGAGCGTTCGCAGATTTTCCCGCGCTTTTTCGCTAAAGGCCCCCACCACATACTCCTTCTGCACTTGCAGATATGATTTCAGACTCTCCGACTTCACATACCGCTCTATCAACGAATCATAGATATCCGCCACCGACACCTGATACGCTATATTCAGCCCGATCGTCTTCTCCTTGATCCGTTCATACCTTTCCCTTCTCGCATTCCCAGCGGTCTCTTGGGTGTCAGCATTCTGCTTTTTCTTTTGAAGAGACTTGGTGAAGTCATTTATTCTATAAATCTCCTCCTCATTGGCAAGGATAATCACTTTCACCGCTTCGTGTTCCGTCATCTCATTGATATAGCCGAGAACCTCTTCCGCCTCCATCCCTGCCCGTTCCAGATCATCGATGATATAGACCATGCGCTCTGGCTTTGGCAGTACCTTCTGTAAATCACACCACTTCACATCCGGCAAACCTTGGATAGGAAGAAACATCTTTGACGCAAAAGCCGCCACGGATGATACAAGCCCCGCTGCATTCTTCGCGATTCCAAAAAACTTCTCGGTTTCCTGGGGCGTTGCACCAGTTCTAGCAAAGTATCGCGCTAAAAGCCGCTGTGTCACTGCTTGCCTCATCTTATCTTCCAACTGCTGCACAGTCTTCAGCCCATATAGGGAAAGATAAACGAAGCACCAGCCGTCTTCCTCGTGATTTTGCTCAAAAGCGGGAATAAACTCTTCCTTGATAAACCAGGTCTTTCCGGATCCCCAAGAGCCATTCAATAGGACCGCTTGATGATACCTCTCGTCCGTAATATATTCTGCAAGGCTTTCATAAATGTCTCGTCCATAACTGACCGCACCATTTTGCATCGGTCTTCCTCCTGGCAACAGTGAACGCAAGAATGACACCCCCATGGTTTAATCATGCACCTATGAGAAAATCCGCATCTCTAAAAAGATGGTAAACACAATACGTAAGGGACTGCAACGGCAGGTACTGGCTGCTAAAGTAGAACCCCGAGCGATTTAATACATAACACCAATAGCTCGCACTGCCGCCGCGCAGAGAGCTTACAACCTTTTTAATTATAGTCTAACAGGCTTGGGATTGCTTCTCCAATTTGGCGAAAATCCACATGGGGGAAAAATCACGCGCCAGTGTGAGCGCCCGATGAATAAGCAGCTGATCATTCTTCCTCTTCAAGCGTGCCGCCTTTCCCTCTCCCGCTTTTTCTCCAAAATCTGCATCAAATGCACGGTGGGCGTTCTGCAGGAATTCCTGCTTTCGCTTGCGTACCATACCGAGTTTCAGGCGGAAGTAAGCACGAATGACACTTTCCCCCTTGTCGCCTTCGATTGATGATCAGATGGCCTTGATTTCGTATCCTACGTTGTAATTTTTTGTCAGAGTGAATGCCTTCTCCCCAATACGCAATTGCATCCCAAAAGGGATATCTGAAATGTAGAAGCATCCAATATATGTGCAAGCATTCCCATTATCGTATCAATATAGCAATCAGAATCCCAGCAAGCACAATCGCACCCCCATGAATAAACAAGCTACACCAACCTTCTTCTATTTCCACCATGCGAAATACCACTTTCGTCAAAATGTCCATAATTGAAACGAGTACTACCCCTAAAATAGTCACCATTCCAATTACATAAGGATAGTTTATATCAGGATTACTTAATGCGCCCAATGCGGCTGTAGTATAATTAAAACTGCCTACCGCTGCCATAACGATAGAAGCAAAAATTCCTAAAATCGTAATATAATTTTGCTCTGCTTTCCGTAATTCTTTCGACGTCTGTTTCTTGAATTTTTCTTTACTTACCTTTAATGCCTTTTCTGTAATTTCATGAATCTGATAATTTGCTAAATTAAAATGGTCATAAATCTTTGTAGCAATTTCCTGATACTGTTCCTTGTTCTCATGTTCCTTATCTTTTAAAAATTCTTCTGTATAAGTATACTCCATCAATCTTTCCAGATTAGCCATAGCACATGTACGTCTATCTTCTGAATCCTGAAAAACAGCTGAAGTAATTTCAAAATACATTAACCTGCCAACAACAGATTGATTTTCTAAATACTTTTGTATCGCAGCTATTGATTTATGCACACTATAAGTTTCTGTCGATGCATAAAGCGACTCAACAATATTTCTTGACAGTTTTCTTTTTTTGTGCCGCAATACTGTTATTTTGGAAAACATTAAATTTATCATTCCGCCCCAATAAGGACCCATCAATTTTAGGATTGTCCATTTTGCTGTTTTACAAACCTCTTCATTGCTTCAATTGAAATAATGTTACTTCTAGCAGATTCGTAACTTTCCAGCCAAGGAGATTGGTGATGCGTGATATCAACCAAATCAAATGTCTGATAACTAGATAACAAATCAATAACGCCGTCAACAATCTTTTTGCCTGAATAATCATTTAGAAAGCAATCTACCGGTTCTGTATAGTCTGGAATTTGCCCTGCTCCAAACTTTTTATATTTCCGATAAACACAGGGAACTACAGGCCCAAAATCCCAGGCTTCCATATTCTCTTTGAAACATGGTTCCTTTTTTATTTTTAAGAAGTAAGCTTGGATAAAATAGAGAATCTTCTGGAGTCTTAAATTTGTGATTCCATAGTTTTTCTTATTGCTATAGAATACTACATACTTACTGATATCTATAACAGAATATGCCATATTCCTCACCTTTTCCATTCTGAATCACTGCTCACGTTTTCATTGATATCCGGTTAGGTATAAAACAGCAGTCATTACAACAACACACTATTTTTATTTCACATGTCCAAACAATCGTTTAGTGATTTTCTCACCAACGCCTAAATAAAGTTTTCTTGCAAACATACACTTGCTATTTATTGATTTCTTATAATCACTCGTTTGGTATACATATGGATTTCCTAGCTGCCAATCTATTTTGTAGATGGTAGCCAGGAAATCTAATTGGTAACAAGGAATGCCCTCTGCCTTATCCGGCCGCTTGATTTATCGATAAAATCGAAATCTATCCTGATAGCTCTGATAAATAACCTACTAGTACATTTCATCGAAAAACCGAAAACAATGTGCCATTCAAGCACCCGTTTAAGCTCCCGCTACTTCAACTTAAACGCCGCTTTTAGCCCTGCAACGCCACCAAAGAGTGCCAGCGCCGCGAGGCGATTCTTTTTCCTTGCTCTGCCATCAAGCAATACCGAAAGCCGCTCACGCTTCAACGTATCTACGATACGCTGATACTGCTGCGGATGCTTATCTTTCAGCTCAGATGGCTGCAGAATGAGGCGACAGTAGTTACTGAACCGTTTATGCTTTGCAGCCTGCTCGATAAATGCTCCTTTCCCCCTGAATGCTTCGACCAACTGATCCGATGCCTCGAGCAAGTCATGGATGAAGGCCTCGTTCCGCAGCCCCATGATACTCCCCTTCCTCTGGAAGTAGTAATAAAGCGGGACTCGAATGAAAGCCACGGTCTCCGCCGCCAGATAAAACTTGTAAGTGGTATAGAGATCTTCGAAGAGTTTCCCCTTTGGAAATGGATATTTTCGGGCTAAAGATGCTGGAAGAAGGATCCCCCAAGCAGAAACATCATGAAATCCCTGATAAAGAGTCTCTGCCAACCCATCCTTCGCGTTCACGCATGTCACAGATATACGTGAAATATCTAAATTCTCTATCCCGTTTCCATCATATACTTCTGTAAATCCGCATACAGAAAAATCAGCGTCCTGCCTGATCCCCTGCATCAGCATTTCCAGATAGGCCGGATGCACATAGTCATCGCTGTCGACAAAAGTGACATACTCTCCTTTGGCAATGGTCACGCCGGCATTGCGCGCGTCAGAAAGTCCGCCATTCTCTTTATGCAATGCATGAATATTCGAGTATTTTTTCGCATACGCATCACACATCACCGGACAAGTATCGGGTGATCCATCATCTACGAGGATAATTTCAAAGTCTTTGTACGTCTGTGACAGCAGGCTCTCCACGCAGCGCGGAAGATACGCTTCCACTTTGTATACAGGAACAATCACGCTGATTTTAGGAGTCATTTCTTATCCTTTCCTTCATAATCCTAATTTTAGTATTTTACATAGTCTGGTCTATTAAAATAGCAGTTATACTTACGAAATAGATACAACAACCCTTTAATATGTTCCCAGTTATGCCTGCTAAATAATTTTTTTCTTGATAAACGCTGCCAAGCATGAACAATCAAAGCATCTTGATCGTAGCATACCCTGTACCCTCTTTTCCAAGCTCGTAAGCAGTATTCTACATCTTCTGGCGCATAAAATATATTCTCGTCTAATAAGCCTATTTTCTCAATAAGTATAGCAGGCATCATCCAGCAAGCACTCATCAAATAGCCTACGTCTGTAATCTCGTGTTCTTTAGAAATCATTTCCATTTGTTCCCCTTTATGTCGTAGAGTGACAAAAGGCATGACCTTAAATAACTTGATCTTAAGCGTAGGAATTCCACGTCCAGAATTCTGAATCTGCCCATCAAGGCCTTTCATCGCCGGCCCCACAATGCCTATTTTCGAATCGCTCTCCAATGTTTGCACTAAACGAGCCATCGCTTTTTCGTTAATTACAGTATCAGAATCAAGGATACATAAGTATTGAGAATTATTATATGCTTTTCTTATCCCCAGATTTCTACTCACCGTGGTTCCTTTATTAGTGGATAAGGAAATCACTTCTAATTCAGCTCTATGAACCTTCGCTTGCCAATTTTTCAATAATCTCCGTGTTTCATCTGTCGAACCATTGTCAATAACATAAATCTTTACTTTAAACTGACGAATTTCATCAATAGACGCTAAGCATTGATCAATATAGTTTGCTGAATTCCAAGTCAGTATAATAAATGATATATCGTACTTTGACTGCACCATTTTCCTCCACTCAACAAGATTTGTAAAACAGCCTTGAGGTACACATTTGCAAGCAAACTTAAGTCTGATTTATTCCATTCAAAATTTCTATAATAAAAAGATTTGAAGACTTCATACCTTTAGAATTTAAGATTTTAGAAAACAATCAATCAGACTAGGAAACGCAAGATAGCACGCCTTCATAAATCAAACGATCTACGAAGCTGACATCTAATATCTACCGTCTAACGTCTTCAAGTCTCAAAGTCTTATAGTCTTATAGTCTCAAAGCATTCAATACGCCCCTTTATGGCTGAGGACAACCGCGATAGTACGCCAGAGAAGCACGAGATCCAGCCAGACGCTCCAGTTATGCACGTACCAGCTGTCCATCTGTACGCGCTCGGGGTAGTCGATGTCGCTGCGTCCACTGGTCTGCCACATGCCGGTGATGCCGGGGAGGACGGAGTAGTACTCTTTGATATATTTCCCATACCGCGGGACTTCTTTCTGGATGATGGGGCGGGGTCCGACGAGGCTCATCTCCCCCTTCAGGACGTTCAGGAGCTGGGGCAACTCATCGAGGCTGGTCTTTCTAAGGAAGGCGCCGCTCTTTGTGATGCGGGGATCATTCTTCAGTTTGAATTCTCTATCCCATTCTTCTTTCGCCGCTGGATCAGTCGCGAGGAGGTGGTCTAAGACCTCCTGTGAATTCGTACACATGGAGCGGAATTTGTAGCAGTTGAATTCTTTCCCGTCTTTGCCGACACGGCGATGCTTGAAGATGACCGGTCCCGGAGAGTCGTGATAGACCCATGCTGCGATGAGGAGAAGGATCGGCGAGATCAAAAGGCCGCCTACGATGGTGGCGGCGAGGTCGAAGAGACGCTTGGCGATCTGGTTCGATGTCCGGGCAAGGTTGTTCCTGATCTGGAGCACCATGATCTTCGCATCGAAGAAGGACTCGGCGGTCACATTCGACATGGGGACGGCGACGAGGTTTGGCACGACGCCTACATTCCTCACGAGGGTCTGTGCCTGATAGATGAGGGAAGAGAGCTGCTCCTGAGAAATGCCGGGAGCGGCGATGATGACATGCTGGACGCCGGTATCATGGATGACGCGCTCCATGTCACCAAATCCGCCAAGGATGGTGCAGGACTTGTCGTAGGGCTCATGGTCTTCGAGGAAGCCGACGATGCGGTAGCGCATGCCGGTATCATTCTGTATCTGGCGCGCCATGACTTCGCCGGTCTTTCCTGCCCCGACGATGAGGATGGGGATCTGGAAGGCTTTCGATTTCTTCATCCCTTTCGCCAGAATGACACGGAAGAGGCAGAGC
>ERZ1026866.1474-NODE-1474-length-11955-cov-5.593277_pt1 | contig 11955 bp, 12 predicted proteins | sample MGYA00380163_ERZ1026866 | MGnify/ENA primary metagenome ERZ1026866 (study PRJEB33269, sample SAMEA4719799) | human gut metagenome | biome: human-associated habitat; feature: organic feature; material: feces | place: Cameroon | collected 2013-10 ...
TCAAGATATAATTGTCATGTCGATGCGGTAGATATATCACGTAATGAATTAGAGAAAGCTATAATTACTTTTTCTGGGGGGGGAACATAAGATTGGTTTTATAATATTAGATGATTTTGTATTCCCGCCTAACAAATATGATTTGGTATTTAGTTCGCAAGTCATAGAGCACGTTCATAATCCAGGAATATATCTATCAAATATTAATAAAATGATAAAAGAAAATGGATATTTGCTGATAGGATTACCCAATATTGTTAATGTTAATTATGCCATTAATTTAATGTTTTTTTCTCAAAAGAGGGCGCGTAAACATTCTAAAAAAATGCTAGAAAATTATAACAAAGCAATGCACCATATTAATGGGTGGGATCCTTTGCATTTTATAACCTTATGTGCCAGTGTTGGGTTTGAATTAGTAGAATGGCTTCCAACAGAAGGAACTCCTATATCGTCAATTCTTCATAGGATACCCATTGTTGGGAAATATTTATATAATTTGCCTATAACTACAAGATTATCATATACGATGTTCTTCTTGTTTAGAAAAAAATTTGATAAGAAGATAGAGATATATGAATGAATTTTTAATTTTAGAAAATATTCAAAGATGGGTTAAATATATGGTGATGCAAAAGTGAAAAAAAATATTTTTATGTTGTTGTATCTAAAGTATCCAGATATAAGGGTTGAAAAAGAAGTAAACTCTCTTTTAAAAAAAGGATATAGCATAACGATAATGGCTGCTAATGATGGAAGTCAGGCAGAAATTACTACTGAAGGAAATCTAACAATTTATAGACCACATGAATGGTCATATAGCTATCTATGGACGGGATTTCATTATTTTTGGGGTTCAATAAATTTTGTTAATAAATGGGTATTAAAAAAGTGCCGGGAATATATTTCAGATAAGCATTTTGATGTTATTCATGTCCATGATTTAAGATTGGTAAAAGTTGGAGTATTGTTAGCAAAGCAATTTAATATGAAAGTAATTGCAGATCTACATGAAAATTATCCAGCTGCTATCAAATCATATGTTATGGATAACTCTATAAAGAGCATTATTAGAAGGTATTCTGTTGATAGATATTCTAGATGGGTAGCCTATGAGAAGCAGATACTACAAGAAGTAGATGCTGTTATAGCAGTTGTAGATGAAGCTAAAACGCGTATTGTAAGGGATTGCAAGATTTCTCCTGAAAAAGTATATGTTGTATCTAATACGGAGAGTATGAATTCTTTTGGTAAAATGAGTATAGATACTGCCGTTGCTGATAATTATAAGGGAAAATTTGTAATTTCGTATATTGGAGGCGTAGATTTTCATCGAGGGCTTGATACAGTTGTTAAAGCTATGCCACAAATATTGAAGAAAAAAACTAATGCAATATTGTTGATAGTAGGCGGCAAAGATGATCATTGTGAAAGGTCGTTGAAAGCATTAGCGAAGTCATGTGGAGTTGAAGAGGAAGTAAGATTTTTAGGACGAATACCATTTTCACAGGTGCCATCATATATTGCAGCCAGTGATGTGGGAATAATATCTCAATTTGCTTCAGAACATGCAAATTATACGGTACCACATAAGCTGTTTCAATATATGGTATTAGGAAAACCGGTCATTGTCAGTGATTGCTATCCATTGAAGAGAATAGTATCAGAGTATGATTGTGGGCTAGTGTTCAAATCAAATGACAGTGTAAGTCTAGGTGAGTGCTTTACAAATCCTATAGATAGTAATAGATTGGGAACTAATGCATTAAGAGCAGTAAAAGAAAAATATAATTGGGAAGGGGATGAAAGTAATTTGCTTTGTTTATATGAACAAATCTTTAAATAAAAATTATTGCTCAAAGTTACTATAAGTAAATAATTAGGGAGAGATATGATTGTGACACAAAAAGAAATTTGGGTAGAACATACTAAAGATATGTCAGTAGAATCTGTATGTAATTCATATCGTTCACCAGCTATTTTTCAAAGAGAATTAGCAGATTTAATTAATAGTGAAAACAACGGCGGCATCATTCTTGAAGCTGGATGTGAAACTGGTGTGTTAAGTATGTTGCTAAATGAGAATTTTACCAAGGTTTTGCTAGACTATAATGAAGATGCTATTGAGTTAGCTAAAGGGGCGTTTTACGAACTGGGAAAAAGAGCTTCTTTTATTACAGAGGATATGTTTGATTTAGGGGGGGTAGATAGTAAGTTCGATATTATATTTAATGCAGGTGTATTGGAGCATTTTTCGTATGAAGAAAGGGTTTTGGTCTTTAGAGAATTTACTAGGATATTAAAATCAGGTGGATTAATGTATATAGCTGTTCCAAATCATTATTCATTCCCATATAGATTAGCATATATAATACGTAATTTATTTGGAAAGTGGCAATATCCAAAGGAAAATAAGATATATGATTTTTCTAAAGAATTATCTTGTATTTCGAACTTAGAAATGATTGACAGAATAGTGCTTTCTCGTAAGAGTCTTATGAACTGGTTAGATTTTTCTTTGCCGTTGAAAAAAATATTTTCATTACTTGATACCATATTTAGTTATGAAGGATATTTAACAGTTATAAAAATTAGAAAAATATAAATTATATTACAGAATATATGGTTATATAAAATATAGTAGTTTCAATTTGATGTTATGCTGGCAAAATATTTGCAGTATTTATTAAGCAGGATATGTTACTAAGTAGGTGGATAATGATACGATATGTGGTTATACAGTGATAGACTAAAAATGATAGAGTGAATATAGGACATTTACCTTGTATTCAAGTCATATGGATTAATATTGAGGCGATGTTGTGAACATAGTAGTTTCTAGAGAGTGTCAAGTAAAAACTAATGATTTGGTGGCATTTGCAACTAAAGAATTTTTGAAAGCCAAGGGGCAGGATTATGGATATATTTATGGCCTAGATAATGATAACAATATTGTATTTTATATAGCGTTTATTCTAAAAAAGAAGTTAACATTTTGCTTGGCCGAGTTTCAAACTTCTGTAGTTTGTTTGGATGATGGTAGATTAGGAGAAAAATACAGTTTTTTAAATAATGCTATTAAGTTGTTAGGTGAAGTTCATAATGTTGATTTCATTTGCCAAAATCCGGCATATGCAATTTTTGATTATTATCCAGAAAATGCAATATATACATATTTTGGCAGTTACATATGTGATCTAACTAATACAGAAGATGAATTATGGAAAGGCGTACATTCAAAGCACAGAAATGTCGTAAGAAAAGCTATCAAAAATGGGATTGAGATCAAGATAAATGAAACTCCCATAGAGCAGATATATGAAATTATAAAGGAAACACAAGAAAGATCTTGTCATGGTTTTATTACCCTAGAAAAGTTTGAAACTATGAAAAAGGGATTAGCAGATAAAATGGATTTCATTGCAGCTTATCAAGGTGATATTTTGCAGGGGTGTGCAGTAATAGTGCATGATAAAAAATCAGCATATTATCTTTTTGGTGGTAGTTGTAAAAAGACATTTCCTGGCGCATTAAATTTATTGCATTGGCAAGCTATGCTGTATTATAAGGAAAATGGCCTTACTAAATATGATTTTGTAGGAGCTAGATTGTCAGATCATGTTTCTGCCAAGCTACATGGAATACAGAGATTTAAAGAGAGATTTGGTGGAAATTTACACAAAGGATTGCTTTGGAAGTATATTTATAAGCCACATAAATATATGATTTATAAATTTATAAATTTCATTAGAACACATAGATGGGAAGTGGATGCAATAGATGAAGAACATATTACTGACATATGATTATGAGGTGTTTTTTGTAAAGTTTGGCACCATAGATAATTCATTGTTGATTCCAACATCAGAACTGGTAAAAGAAATGAATAGGCATTCAATGAAAGGTACTTTCTTTGTTGATGTTCTTTTTTTGGACTATTTGCGACGTCAAGGAGATAATGTCGCATACGATAGAATTATTAATCAGTTAAAGTGGTTGATTTCCTGTGGACACAGAATAGAATTACATATACATCCTCATTGGCTTGATACAGATAAAGGCGTTGTTGATTTTAAAAGGTACAGGTTGCAAGCTTTTTCTGAAGAAGAACAAAGTTCTATATTTGCAAAGGGATTAGAAATATTATATTCAATAACAAATTCAGAGGATGCAGGTTATAAGGTACTTGCTTATAGAGCTGGTGGATGGTGTATACAGCCTTTTAGTGAAGTATATAAAACCTTTAACGAATATGATATTAGAATTGATAGCTCTGTAGCTCCAGGGATGTATCAAAAGACATCAAGTCACTTTTTTGATTTTCGCAAGGCACCCAACAAAGAATATTATAATTTTTCTAAAGAGGTTACCGTAGAAAAAACAGATGGAGAATTTGTTGAAATACCAATAACTACTTTCAAGACGAATCCTATAAATAAGTTGTATAAAAGATGGATCGCAAAGACAAATAGAAAACAGATTATATCTTATGGTGATGGACATGGTATGACTGTTAGTAAATTTGTGCTATTACGAAAACTATTTGAGCGAAGAGCAATGTTTTCAATTGATGGCGTGTTTGATGTAGAGTATATGTCTAGCTTAGTAAAAGAATCAGAATTAGATACAATCACTTTTATTTCACATCCAAAGAATTTGACAAATTTTTCTTTAGAATATTTAAAGAAAATAGATGAGGAATGTTTAAATTATATTTCTATGAGGGATTATTATTTTCAGTATATTTTTACTAATTAATTCATTATGGGCAATGACTTATGAAAAATTTTAAAAAAATAGATATATTCAGACCAGAGTGTTTTACGTGGGAACCTGTGGATTATGTAGACTTGTATAGTTTGTATGGAAAAAAATGGAGGTATGCTTCTAAAGGTAGATATGCATTGTATCATATTTTGAAATATAGCAATATAAAAGGAAAAATTTTAATACCAGTATATGTGTGTGAGACAGTTTTGATACCGTTAAAACTATTAAATATAGAACCAATATTTTATGATATTAACTTAGATGATTTGAATGCAAATATTTCTTCTATTGAAAGAATAGGAAAACAACATGATATTTCTGCTGTTTTAGTGGTAAGTATGTATGGAAATCCAGCAGATTATGAATCGTTGGAGATAATATGTAAGAAAAATAATTGGTTCATGATAGACGATGGAGCACAAGCTATGGGGGCAAAGGTTAATGGTCGATATGTAGGTACGTTTGGAGATGCGGGATTTTATTCTTTTTCACCTGGTAAACCAACAGCAGGTCCTATGGGGGCATTTTACTGGATGAGTGATATGTGTTCTTCTATACACTATAGACATCATAAATGGTTACACAAGTTGTTTTACTACGAATTTTATATTAATCGAGTCAAAATATATGATAATGTTAGTATTTTGCTAAGAAAATTATTATCTTTGTTAGTGTTATTTACTAATAAAGTGTTTGATATCAAAGAAGATGGTATTGAAGAGTTTGAGCAGCCGATACTAAGTCATATATGTGCTAAATCTTTAGGTAAGTATATGATAGTTAAGAATAAGATACGTAATAATATTATTCAATCTATAGAAATTCCAGGCATGAGGTTTTTAAAAGCTAAACGTGGTAAAGAAAATGCATATAAGCTTGTTATAATTGCAAAAGAAAAATCACTAGCGCAAAATTTGATAAAATTTTTAAATAAAAATGGGGTATATGCTAGGAGTGGATATTCTATGTTAACATGTGATTTTGCATTATTGCCAAATGCTGCTCAAATAGACGGTTGCGTAGTTGAAATACCTTTAGAATGTTCAGTTAGAAAAAAGAATTTTTTAATAAAAGTGTTAAAAAAATTTAGGTGTTGTATAGATGAATGAAGCAGAATATTGCTGCAATACGAAACAATTAATTAGTATGGTGTAGAGTGTATCTTATTATGAACTCGTTGGATATTGCATAAATAAGATAAGTTTCATAGATTGTGCATTGAGTTAGAAGAGAAAAAATCGCCCTGCATAGTGCAGGGCGATGAGATGGCTATAACATTACAGCTTTTTTGAAAGAATCTATGGACATGCCAGCCTTTTGAGAGGCGGTTTGTAGTGATACTGTTCCGTCAAGGACTAGATCCTTTAGTGCCAACAATCTACCACGGGCTTCACCTATGGTAATTCCGCGAGCCTCACCGCGGGCTTCGCCAGCTTCAAGCAGGGCTTCACGTTCTTCTTTTTCGTTCCATTCAAAGCCAAACATAGATATTACCTCACTTTCGTTGTTCTTTAGGTAGTCATACATAATATTATGTTCTAAACAATAATGGGTTGCTTCTCTAACAGATTCGTCAATGGTCAGGTTTTGTTTACGGAAATCTTTATATTTATTGGAAAATATGCTGTATTCATTTAGCGGTTGGCAGAGGTTCTTTAGTGCCTTACTTTTATCAGTGGCAAGATTATACACACTTACGGTTAGTTCCAAGTTATTGGAAGGAATTTCAAAGGCATCGCTTAGGCGAAGGGTATAGCTGTCAAAAGAATCATCATTCCCATCGTAGAATACATAAAAATTTGGTGTAGGCAGTTTTACCAACTCACTGCTATATATTTTCTTTTGCTGTGGCTGGGTGTATCGACGGAATAACTCATCTACATAACTCAAAAATCGTAGCGGCATATTGGGATTTATGGTGGTTTGATGTTCGATAAGTACAACCATGAGATTTTCCATAAGGAATGAAATATCATTCTTTATGTTACTGTAAAAGCTGCCATCAAGAGTGTTGATGGTAATGCTTGACGGATTTGTATATCGCGTTCCTTTCAGTGCATTGCCAAGTTCAAGCAGGTGTTGTTCGGTACTCATGTAATGACAGAAAACAGTATCGCGGATTTTTCTGTTCGTCATGCTGTCCCTCCTTTAATTTCATTTTAAAGCCGTGGAATAAACATATTCTATAAGTCAATTATAACATTTTTTAGGTAATATATCCATAAATTAAATGATATGTTTGCCAATAATATGCAATTTTAGAAAAGGGTGACATTATGTATAAGATAATAACCATCGTTGGCGCTAGGCCACAGTTTATCAAGGCTGCAGTAGTTTCCCGGGCTATTGGTGAATGGAATAAGATGCATCAAACGCAGATTGAGGAGATTATAGTCCATACTGGTCAGCATTATGATGTCAATATGTCTGATGTGTTCTTTGAGGAAATGAGTATTCCAAGACCTGCTTATAATCTTCATGTTGGTGGGGGGACTCATGGTGCTAATACTGGGCGGATGTTGGAGAAAATAGAGCAGGTTTTGCTGGATGAAAATCCAAATGCAGTGCTGGTATATGGGGATACGGATAGTACTTTGGCAGGTGCTTTAGCAGCAGCCAAGTTACATATACCTGTAGCTCATGTAGAGGCAGGACTTCGTTCCTTCAATATGAATATGCCAGAGGAAATTAACAGAATTTTGACAGATAGAGTATCTTCATATCTGTTTTGTCCTACTGACACTGCTATGGATAACCTTAGCCAGGAGGGTTATGATAATTTTGCTGTAAATATGGTGAATATTGGTGATGTGATGTTGGATGCCTCTTTATTCTATCGCGGGCAGAATAAAGCTTCAGATGGTATACGTCAGCTTGTGGATACATTAGGCAGCTTTTATTTGGCTACAGTTCATAGAGCAGAGAATACAGATAGCGAAATAAGAATATCAGCTATTGTGAGAGCATTAGAAAAGATATCTTTGTATAAAAAGGTAGTCTTGCCGTTGCATCCACGTACCAAGAAAATTTTGGCTGCTCATAATATTCAGTTAAAAAATATTGTAACTATAGAGCCAGTGGGATATTTTGATATGTTGTATCTGGAAAGTCATTGTGATGCTGTGTTGACAGATAGTGGTGGAGTACAGAAGGAAGCATTTTTCTTCCAGAAGCCATGTATCACTCTGCGAGATGAAACTGAGTGGGTAGAGTTGGTAAAGCATGGTTATAACTGTCTGGCAGGAGCAGATGAAGAGAAAATATTGTCAGCAGAAATAAGGCTTCGTGGTGGTGCTATGGAGTTTAAGCATGAGCTGTATGGTGATGGTCATGCTGGAAATAAAATAGTAGAGTTTTTGATGGATAAGTGATTGTTGTATGAATATTTTATTGGTGAATCATTATGCTGGCTCTGTGGATATGGGCATGGAATTTCGTCCGTATTATCTTGCTCGCGAATGGGTAAAGATGGGGCATAATGTAACGATTGTGGCGGGAGATTTTTCTCATTTGCGAAAAATCAACCCTGAAGTGACAAATGATTTTCAAGAGCAAAATATTGAGGGCATTAAGTATTGCTGGGTAAAAACAGGTGCTTATCATGGTAATGGTATAGCTCGTGCCTTGACTATGTTTAGATTTGTGGGAAAGCTTTGGTTAAATGCACAGTATTTGGTGGATAGATATGGGCCGGATATTGTTATTGCTTCCTCTACTTATCCAATAGATACTTTTGCCTGCCAGAGGATTGCTAGGCTAGCTCATGCCAAGCTGATTCATGAGGTACATGATATGTGGCCTGCTACTTTGATAGAGGTTGGTGGCATGTCAAGAAAGCACCCATTTGTACAACTGATGCAGTGGGGGGAGAATAGCTTCTGTCGAAATTCAGATGGGGTTGTGTCCCTACTGCCCTGTGCTAAGGAATACTTTGTAGAACATGGCATGGAGAAAAAAATTTTTTTTCATGTACCTAATGGTATTGTATTGTCTGAATGGGTTGATGCTGAGCCTTTACCAAATGAGCACACAAAGTTGCTAAATTATTTGCACAATAATCACCAGTTTGTAATAGGATTTTTCGGTAGTCATACCAAATCATATTGCTTAGAACATCTTATCGAAGCTATTAGAAAATTGCAGGATGATAGCATTTCAGTTGTATTTGTTGGCGATGGTATTTATAAGAAACAGCTAATGAAGATGGCAAGTGATTTAAATAACAGTATTTATTTTTTGCCACCAATTAGCAAAAAAAGTATACCGACATTGACAAAGATGTTTGATGCTATATATGTGGGAGCAGTAGACAATACAATGTTTTCCTTTGGTATATGTATGAATAAATTGTTTGATGCCATGATGTCAGGTAAGCCAATATTGTATGCTGTTAATGCTCCGAATAATTATATAAAGGATTATTCTTGTGGTATTAATGTTAAGCCTGAAAATGCGGAAGATTTAATGCATGGAATTAAGGAATTAATTCACATGACAGAAGGAGAGCGGCATGACATGGGACAAAGAGGTCATGAAGCTGTATTGAAGTATTTTAACTATGATGTGTTACCATTGAAATTTATTGATATTATGAATCAAGTGCTAGAAAGGTGAGCGATATAAATGATGAAAATACCTTTTTCTCCACCTGATATAACAGAGGCTGAGATTCAGGAAGTTGCGGCTGCCATGAGAAGTGGCTGGATTACTACGGGGCCTCGTACCAAGGAACTGGAGAAGCGATTGGCGGAGTTTTGTCATAGTGCAGGGGCAGTGTGTCTTAACTCTGCTACAGCAGCCTTGGAGCTTAATTTGCGGGTGCTGGGGATTGGGCCTGGTGATGAGGTTATTACCAGCGCCTATACATATACTGCTAGTGCTAGTCCTATTGTGCATGTGGGAGCTACGCCTATATTAGTTGATACAGCCAAGGATTCCTATGAAATGGATTATGATGCTTTGGAAGCAGCTATTACTCCTCACACCAAAGCTGTTATCCCTGTGGATATTGCTGGTATTGTGTGTGATTATGATAGAATTTTCGCCATTGTTGAGAGTAAGAAAAATATTTTTTCACCAAGCAATGATATTCAGAGGTTTATGGGGAGAGTTGCTGTTATGGCAGACTGTGCCCATGCTTTAGGTGCTCAATGGCATGGACAGATGGCTGGCTCTATTGCAGATTTTAGTAGTTTTTCCTTTCATGCTGTCAAGAATTTTACTACCGCAGAGGGGGGTTGTGCCACTTGGCGGCATATTGATGGCATTGAGGATGATACCTTGTACAAGCAGTATCAGTTGCTGTCCCTGCATGGACAAAATAAGGATGCCTTGGCCAAAACCAAGCTGGGGGCATGGGAATATGATATACAGGGCTGTTATTACAAATGCAACATGACAGATATTATGTCTGCTATGGGATTGGTACAGCTGAACAGATATAAAGGATTGTTGCAGAGGCGTCAGGAAATTATTAATCGCTACAATGCCGGTCTGAAGGAGCTGCCTATAGAGGTGTTGGAGCATAGTGGCAAAACTCATTTAAGCAGCGGACATCTGTATATGATGCGTTTGCGAAACAAGAGCGTAAAGGAAAGAAATAAATTCATTGAAGCTATGGCTCAGCTGGGAGTAGCTACCAATGTGCATTACAAGCCTTTGCCTATGATGACTGCTTATAAGGAACTTGGATTTGATATAGCAGATTTTCCTCATGCTTATGCCCAGTTTGCTAATGAGGTAACATTGCCTTTGCATACCAAATTAACGGATGATGAGATTGATTATATTATAGAGTCAGTTCACAAATGTTTGAATTAATGGTGAGATATGGCAAAGAGAATTTTTGATTTAGTATTTACTATACCTGGGATAGTGGTTTTGGCTCCTGTCTTTGTGATAATTGCAATTCTTATAAAGTATGACTCGTCGGGGGCGGTTTTCTTTCGTCAGGAACGAGTGGGGAGATATGGAAAGATTTTTCGTATATACAAATTTCGTACCATGATTGAGAATGCAGAGAGGCATGGAAAGCAAATAACCGTAGGCATGGATGCAAGGATAACTGCTGTAGGGGATTTTTTGCGCAAATACAAGCTGGATGAATTGCCTCAGTTATTTAATGTGCTGTTGGGCGATATGAGTTTGGTGGGGCCTAGGCCTGAGGTACCAAGGTATATTGAGGAATATAGCGAGGAAGATAGAAATATTGTCCTGTCTGTAAAGCCTGGCATAACAGACAATGCCTCTATAGAGTTTCGTGCTGAAAGTGAAATATTGGGGAAGGCTAAAAATCCTGAACGTGAATATATTGATGTGGTATTGCCAATTAAGATAAGTTATTACAAGGATTATGTGCGTAGACATAATGTGGCTGTGGATTTTGTTATTATTATGAAAACCATAGCGGCTATTTGTAGGTGAAGGTGTTAAGGATATGACCAGATTTCGGGAGCTGCGGCTGCAGCGTGGGTTGTCCCAGGAGCAGCTTTGCAGGCAATATAATGAAAAATATAATAGGAAATATACTACTGCGGCTATGTCGCTGATAGAGCATGACAAGCGCTCCCCTGAGCTGGGGGCATTGTTGGATTTTGCTGATTTCTATGGGGTGTCCTTGGATTATCTGTTGGGCAGAGATTTGGCAGGGGAGGCTGCGTATGAGTTTTCTGTGGATAGCAAGACGCGTAGCTGGCAGCTTTCGGAACAGCTAAGAAATATTATCCTTGGGCTGTACAGCATGAAGGGGGAGCTGCCGCAGGAGAGACAGCAAGTAATGGATGAGCTAAAAAGGCTGGAGGGCATGAGTGAGGATGAGGAGAATCTGGAGATGCTGCGCAGCCTGCTGAAGCAGTCTATTATTCTGGCCCGCCGGGTAGAGAAAAAACGTAAGGCATGGTATAAATATTAATAGATAGAAAACCCAGTAAAATTAGATGAAATTTCTAATTTTACTGGGTTTTGTTTTTTGGAAGAATCATTTCAAAACGTAGTTAGATTGTTTATGCTTTTGTATATCTACGGCACACTTGGTAAATTTATAGCAAAAAGCCAGTTGGGGAAGTCGACTGGCTTTTTGCTTTTATATTGTTAGACGTCTAAAAAATAGACGTATTAGGGATTGGTTAGATACATCGAATTTAGGAAAGATGGGACAGAACCCAATCTACATCCTTAGTGGTTTTG
>ERZ1026866.1477-NODE-1477-length-11916-cov-3.919231_pt1 | contig 11916 bp, 13 predicted proteins | sample MGYA00380163_ERZ1026866 | MGnify/ENA primary metagenome ERZ1026866 (study PRJEB33269, sample SAMEA4719799) | human gut metagenome | biome: human-associated habitat; feature: organic feature; material: feces | place: Cameroon | collected 2013-10 ...
CCACTGCATTTCCAAACCGGGCATAATCTGCCAGTTTGCTCAGAGTCAGTTCATCTAATTGTTTATCTGACTGACTGATCTTATATAAGAAGCCACCCCAGAACGAATCACCAGCTCCATTGGTATCAGCCACATGCTCTACCGTAAATCCCCGAACCATACATCCGCCTTCTTTATTGTAAATATAAGCTCCATTTCCACCAAGAGTAACAGCTACGATTTTTACACCCTGACGATACAATTCCTCAGCTGCTTCCATCATATTCTTATATCCTGTCAGAAGTTCTGTTTCTTCATCAGAGATTTTCATGATATCGACATATGGAATCAGACTTCTCATATTCTCTATCGCTGTTTCTTCATTTTCCCACAGAGATGCTCTGTAATTTGGATCATAGGAAATAATGCTTCCCTTATTCTTTGCTCTTTTTACCGCATAAAATGTGGTATCTCTCGCCGGCTGTTCTGTAAGTGAAAGCGAACCCACATGGAAAATATGCGTCTGATCCAGTATATCAATATCCAGCTCTTCTTTCTGGATCTTTGTATCTGCCCCTGGTTTTCTTGCAAAAGCGAATGTACGCTCACCGCTTTCACTCACTTCCACAAACGCCAGTGTCGTAAAATACTTATCATCCATAAGCATGCCTTTTGTATCAACATTTTCTTTCTCCAATACAGAGTGAAGAAACTTCCCCTGCATATCATTTCCGGCTTTTCCGATAAATGCAGTACGTGCTCCCAGTCTTCCTGCCGCCACCGCTACATTTGCCGGTGCTCCTCCCGGGTTTCTCGCATACAGCATCTGTCCATCCTCATTTAATCTCTGGGATGTAAAATCAATCAGAATCTCTCCAAAAGTTGTAATGTCATAGATTGACCGACAGACTGCATCGTTCGTATCCATCAAAAGTCCTGCCTCTAACAGTTTAAACAAAATCTCTTCACATTCCTTAGCATTATCTGTATGAACATGAAGTTCGCCCGTATCAAAATCCGGCATACTCAAAACACCAAGCATAGATTTTGCATTTACCACATAACGTCTGGCACATAATTCCGCATCATATGGAATTGCTTCCACAATGCTTACCAGCTTTCTTGCATTCTGCATTGTTCCCAAAACTACTTTTACAATCATCTGTCTACTCCTAAGCAAACAGGCTGATCACAATTGCACAGATCAGACCTGTAAATCCTATAATCGTTTCCATCATTGTCCATGATTTCAAAGTTATCTTTTCATCTATCTCCAGCAGAGAACTTACCAGCCAGAAGCCGGAATCATTCACATGGCTGAATGCCGTAGCACCACCATTAATCGCACAGACCATAGCCGCCAGATAAACTGGAGATAATCCTGCAACTCCCGGCATAGCCGCCATAATTCCCGCTGCCATCGTCATCGCTACTACCGCTGCACCTACAGAGGCACGAATCAATGCCGCAATCAGAAAAGCTACAAGCATCAGTGGAAGTCCGCTTTTCTCAAGTGCAGGTCCAATGATATCGCCCATGCCGCAATCCTGTAAAACCCAGCGGATAATTCCTCCACCAGTGATAACCAGAAGAATCTGACCTGTAGGACGAAGTGAACGGTCCATGATCTTCTTTAACTGTTCTCCATCATATCCCTGTCTTTTGCCAAGGAAATATGTTGCAAATAATACTGCAATAATCAAGGCTACAAAAGGTGTTCCGAGGAATTCCAGTACCGGACGTACTGCATCAATTCCCGGGATATAAGTGGAAATCGTACTCAGAAGAATCAAAACCAGCGGAACAAGAATGATACATAATACTGTAGAAAATGCTGGAAGATTTGCCTCCTCTTCCTCTCTGACTTCCTGAATATTTGATGGAAGTCCTGTGTTAATACGGCTGCCGATAAATTTTGACCACAAAATTCCGGCAAAGAGCAGGGAAAGGATTCCTACAGGTACACCTACTGCGATCATAACTCCCAGATCAACATTCAGCATATTTGCAACAAGTACAGACCCGGCTGATGGCGGGATAAATGCAAAGCCTGTTGCAAGACCTGCCAGCAATGGAATTACATAATATAAAGTAGATTTCTTTGTTTTCTTTGCAAGCCCAAATGCCAGTGGAATCAAAATCACAACACCTGCCTCAAAAAATACCGTAGTGCCAACTATCAGTCCCGTGATTCCAAGTGCGATTCCTGCCTTCTTTTCGCCGAATTTATTTACCAGTGTCTGCGCAACACACTGCGCACCACCTGATACTTCCAGAATTCCGCCAAACAGAGAACCCAGACCAATCAGTAGCACGATTCCCTGCAGTGTTTCACCGGCACCCTTTTCTACTGTGCTGACCAGCGTTGGAACTGGCATTCCGGCTCCGAGGCCAATAAACAAAGCTGAAATCAGCAGGGATAATACCGGGTGAATTTTAAATTTGATAATAAGCAGCAATAATAATACGATTCCGACTGCTGCCGCAATCAACAGCCTTGATGGCTCCGCCGCAAATACCGCTTCTGTCATTTTCTTTTTCCTCCTGAACCTCTACTTCTATTACATTTTATGTTCAAAAGTTTCTCAATCACTTCAAGTCCTCGGCGTACTTACATAATTTTGTAAGACGCCGATTTGTTTCATTTACCACTATACCTGCAATCAACCAACATATTTATGTATTGTTGCTCTTACAGCCCCAGGTCCTGCGAGCATTTCGCGGAACATATCTTCAATCTTCTCACCAACTCCATCTTTGTAAAGGTCAGTAAAGAACAGACGCTCATTGGAAAGGATTGGTTTGAGCTGGTCTTTGAATGTCTCCGTTTTTCCTACTACGATATCCTTAAACTGTTCCTGAAGTTCCTCGTTCATTGGGTCTGGTGCAAGTTCAAATTTATTTCCATCATCATCCACACCAAGCATATATCTAAGCCATCCTGCGATTCCCAAAGGAATAGCTGTCAGTCTGGAGGCATCTCCGAATTTCGCTACATATGCTTTAATTGTCTCACCGAATCGGATACCAACCATCTGAGATACATCTACGGCCAGACGAAGGTTTGTGTCTCCCAGATACTCATTCGGGAAACGCTCATTAAAAAGTTCATCCACAAATGCCTGCGGAGAAAGGATTCCCGGGTCTGCGACTACCGGAAGACCTTCGTCATAAGCAATCATACGTGCCATCTTCATCATATCTTCGTTTGTGTTCAGCATGTGCGCAAACAGATCATACCCAAGAACCACACCCAGCGGACCTGTTGCAGAATGTACAGGATTCAGGCATACTGTTACTTTCATACGCTCAGAAAGGTTAACCGTATTTCTGTCAGCCATATATACACCGAATCCTTTTTCCAAAGCCGGACGACCGTTTGGGAAGCTGTCTTCAATTACGAGATACTGTGGTTTCTCTGCATTAACAAATGGTGCAATATATGTTTTCTTACTTGTGATAACCGGCTGCATATTCTCAACGCCAAGATTCTCAAGATCTGCTGCAATCTGCTCGCTTGGACGAGGTGTGATCTTATCAATCATCGTCCATGGGAACGCAACAATTTTCTCATCACTTACATAATTTACGAATCCTTCATCTACGAATCCGGCTTTCTTCCACTCTTCTGTCATAGTCAGTACAGATTCACGAAGTTTCGCACCATTCTGTGAGCAGTTATCCATGGAAACCAGAGCAATTGGATATCTGCCTGCTTTATATCTTTCATAAAGCATCGCAACCAGAACTGCCATTGCTCCTGTTGCTTTATCTGGACCATTTTTGATATCAGCTTCTACAAACGAGAACCATGTCCCGTCAGCTTTCTGTAATGCGTAACCTTTCTCTGTGATTGTAAAGGAAACCATCTGCAGGGATTTGCTTGTGAAGATTTCTTTCAGGCGATTCCAGTGTGCCGGGTCTGAAGACTGTGCTTTTACTGCTTCTGCAAGTGCTCCGATCACTTTGTATTCACGTGTTCCATCACCATGCAGGATTACGCTTAATCCAAGGTTGTCATATGGATTGTAAATCTTGTCTACTACATCATAATCAAAAGTCTCTATACATGTAATACCACGGTCAAGCACTCCCTCTTCCAGAAGACCGTCAGCAATACCGCCAATAAATACACGGAAGATATTTCCGATTCCGAAATGTACCCAGCCCGGGTCTTTCTTCGCTTTCTCAGAAACAGCCTCTACGTCATAACCTGGCAGAATGATTCCAGCCTTTTCCCATGCTTCCTGTTCTTTAATTCCATTCAGTGATAATTCCATGATACATCCTCCTTGTTTTTCTTGTTGTTATGTTTGGTTCTGTTGTTACGTCTTTGACTTACGTTTATATCTTAACTGTAAGTTGAGTATATATCTTCCTTATTCAAAAATCCATTGACAAAAATTATAATTTTTCAATTCTTTTTTTGTATATTTTTACCATTCATATTGACCATTACTGTTCTTGCTATCGTTATTGCATTTTCGCTTTCTATATACTACAATATACATAAAGCTAAAACTTAACTCTATCTATAACAATTTAGGAAATAATATAATCCAGAAAATCTGGCAAGTTCTTGTGCTCTGCCATACTATATCGAATATATAATTTATAAAACAGCTGCCATAACAGAATCAGGAGAATCTTATGAGTGAAAAAGGGTTAACCAACATCAGTGTAAAAAAAATAAACAGATCAAAAGTTTATCAATATATCTACAGAAAAAAAATAACATCCAAGCTCCAGATCGTTCAGGAATTACAGATGGGATTGTCCACTGTAAGCCAGAATCTGAACCTGTTAGAGCAGGATGGCTTAATAGAAAAAAATGGATATTTCGAATCCACCGGTGGAAGAAAAGCAAATGCAATTCAGATCGTATCTGACTTCAGAATTTCCATTGGCATTGGTATTTTAAAGAATATGTTCCATATCACTGCCGTTGACCTGTACGGAAATGCACTCTATACCGATACCATTCCACTTCTATATTCCAACACGCAGGATTACTATAAGCAGGTCACAGATAAAATCAAAGAATTCATAGCCACAAATCAGTATGATGAAGAAAAGATTCTTGGTGTTTCCTTCGCTACACAGGGAATCACCTCCCCTGACCACACTACTGTGCTGTATGGAAATATCATGAACAATACAGGCATGAAACTGGATGACTTTTCCCGTTATCTGCCTTATCCATGTTATCTGGAACATGATTCAAAGTCTGCTGCTTTTCTGGAATTATGGAAACACCCGGAACTTGACAGTGCCGTTGTCCTTCTACTGAATCGTAATCTCGGAGGTGCTATCATCACAAACCACCAGATTCATGAGGGAAGCTCTATGCATAGCGGCACGATCGAACATATCTGTATTAATCCGGATGGCGCGCTCTGTTATTGCGGAAACCGCGGCTGTCTGGAAACTTACTGTTCCGCCAACTCTCTGGAACAGGCTGCCGGTATGAATATAAAAGACTTTTTCTCTCTTTTACACGAAAAAAAATCTCCCCAGCTTACACAGATCTGGAAAGATTATCTTAATCACCTGGCCTTTGCCATGAAAAACCTTAATTTAATTATTGATGCGCCTATTATCATCAGTGGTTATCTGGCACCATATTTTACAGAGGAAGACATTGCCTACCTCGCTAAATATATCAATGTTTCCGCACCATTTGCATTAAACAAAGAGCAGATTTTTGTTGGCACAAATGGACAATACACTCCTGCTATCGGGGCTGCATTGTTTTATGTGAATCAATTTATACATGCAATATAATAAATATTACGCTGCATAATCTTATTCGGGTACCGTCAGTTCTTTATGAACATACTGAATTGTTGGGTTGTTATCAAAGGGTACACAGAGCTTCTTTATAAACAGGCCGCCTGATTCCTTGTATCTGTTGTTTCTGTATCCGCATAAGCTCCCTTGCTTTCTCGGAATTCTGTCTGAGGATATCCCTCTCCACTTTGATCTTGCCATCAAAGTTTTTTCCCTTTTCCGCAACGGTCAGTCCCCGTTCCCGGCACATCTGGTTCGTAAGCTGCTTCATCCTCTCCAAATCTCTTTTCGTACTGTGCAGCTTTCTCCCATCTTCATAACTGACCGAATTCGTCACCAGATGGCAATGAATGTGGTCTTTGATTCTGAAGCAGATATTTTTGAAAATTCTCTTTCTGAGTAGCCACTGCGATGTAAAGCTCCACCGGAGCTTTTCCCTGCACGCTAAGGTGCCAGGTTAATGGAAGTCCGGCAGCAAGGTGGACCTTTGCCTGTCCTGATCTCGTTCATTTTTGCCTTTTTTGCCCCAAATGCCCCAAACCATTTGTTATATATTCAATTTTAATTGTTCAGAGTGTTCATCAAAGGGAGTTTTCTCCCCTGCTTCCAGAGGCTGGAAATCTTCTTCCCAGATTGCAATATCCTGGTAACAGTAATCGCCGTTATATTTCCTTACCAGAAACCCTTTGCCCTCCATTTTTTTGAAAAATCCTGATTTTACATGTCCCTGACATCCATTGTCCTCGCAGTATTCCTCGTACATCCGGAACACATCACTACGTTTCAGACGCTTTCCTTTTTTCTTCACCAGTTTATCCTCAAGAAAAGCACATACGCTGTCTGATAACCTCCACAGTTCCCGGACACATTCTTTGCTGTGTTCGCTTTCGATAAGTTCCCCACGTTCATAGACGTCTTTCAGTGCTGTCACTGCCATATGAATTGCATAGTCCGCTTCTGCCTTGATCTTTTCTTTCAGGCGTATATCTTTTTCCTCTCTTGGAATCATCTGGTTCATATCCAAAACAAGGAGTCGCCGGTAGAAAGCATCCGATTTATCTTCCAGATTCTGCAGCATTTCATTGGTTGAGAAAAGCAGCTTTGCATACGCCTTGTAAAAAACCGCATCCTTTCCCTTTTTCTCATAATAATATGGGAAGGGGATCTGATTGATGGTCAGATACTTCGGATCATGCTCTACCAGCTCACCTGTCAGTACATCATAATAAGCATTTTTGAAATTCTCCCCTTACGAAGAAGCTCACATTCTCCACGATATAATCCACAATCTCCATGTCCCGTACACCGATGACCTTCCCTTTGGAATCAAACTTGTGGAAACGGCTTAATTCCGGATCATTCTTCGGTTCCCGTTCAAACCGCAGGATAAACTGCTCCAGAATTTTACCAAGCTCCTGCTTATTTTCAAAACTTCCAAGATACTCTTTCTCTTTGAACAGCTGCCACCCGGATTTCCCATCCAGTCCGGCATCCTTGCAGAATTCCAGTATCCGGTCATTCATCCATTTGACTGTACAGGCTGCCACATAGTGATAGGAGCTTTGACAGCTTCCCTGAAACTGCATGGAACGCATTTCATCGACAAATCCATAAGCCATATCCGGCGATGGTCAATCCTATCACTAAAGCGATCATACTACGACTTTTTGCTTTGCTTTTTATCCCTGTCGCTTTACGGAACATTCCCAAAATCATATTCCAATGAAGTCCCAAATGCAGGCTCATTAAAAGAAATCCCCAGTATGCTCCGAGAATATGAAGCCGGCGAACCAGAGACATACCTCCATTGAAAGGCAAGAAATCAAACACATAACGAGACATCAAAACACCGCTATACATTTGAGCCATCATAGAAATAAGTACGAGCAAATCAATACAAAGCGTTAAAATACGCAGTGCATTGTATTTTCTTTTGAATAGTGATTTGTACCAATATCCGTTTAGAATGTGGTGAAGAATAAAAAGAAGAAACATTCCAGCACCCACCCATTCGTGCAGTATTTCTCCCCAAAAATGATAGCCCATTAAGAAAAGCATTGCCAGCGTCATTAAAACATCAACGGCTAATTTTATAATAAGCTTTGGTTTCATTTCTCCACTGCCTTATTAATGCAAGCAATAGCGTTTAAACTGCGGGGGTAGCCGATATACGGCAGGCACTGCGAAACAACACAGATCAAAAAGTCTTTGTCATTTCCCATATTCATATTTCCTTTTGCGTGAGCAATAAGCTGTGATTCACAGCCTCCCTGCGCCATAAGAAAGCAAAAGGTAATGAGTTCACGCTCGGAAAGATCAAGACCTTTTCGAGTATAGTAATCACCGAAGCAGTTTGCCGCCAGCCAACGGTTGATATGCCCTGTTTTCCAAGCCTCTTTCATGTGTTCGCCAAAGATTTCTGATTGTAATTCAATTCCCTTTTCCAGTCTGTTTTCAATGGTAGTGGTTGCCTGCCCGTCAAGAGGAAGCTCTATTCCGTTCTCGGTCAATATTTTATTGGTAACATTCAAAAAAGGTAACATTCTGCCATAACCCAAATAGTCGGTCGCTTGATAAACGATCTCCTTTGCAACTATCGGAGTAATACCGTTTTCTAACGCTTGGGATAGCATTTCTTTATATGCCTCCACACCTCCGCAGCCGATCAGTGTTGCCAAAATCGCCATATAGCGGGTAGAGGATTCTAATTGCTGATTTTCTTCCTTTATAACTTCATCAAATACAAAATGCTCAAAGCGTTCTGCAAATTCGGGGTCTGTTCTATACAAATCCATTTTTATTTCTCCTTTCAGATTTTTTGACCACCGGTAGACCACACGTGCTTTTCCTTTGCGGCGACAGGAGTATTTTGTGCCATTACGCCCACCAAATTGTGAGGAACATAGGGTTCTTCCAAGAAAGCAAGCTCATCAGCCGTCAAAGTAAGCCCCGTAGCTTTTACCGCACCCTCAATATGGCGGAGTTTCGTTGCCCCCACAACAGGAGCAGTAACCTTTGTAAGCAGCCATGCAAGAGAAATTTCAGTCATAGACACGCCGTGCTTGTCGGCAAGCTGTGCCACACGGTCAATGATGATACCGTCCTGCTCGGCGGTAGCGTCGTATTTCAGATGTGCATAGCTGTCCTGTTCTAAACGCTTTGAGGTTTCGCCGGGGTGTTTCGCAAGCCGCCCTCCTGCAAGTGCGCTGTACGGTGTCATGGCTATGTTTTCTTCCCCGCAGAGCTTTACCATTTCACGTTCTTCTTCACGGAAAATCAGGTTATAGTGTCCCTGTACTGATACGAATTTTGCAAAGCCTTCTTTTTCTGCAAGTGCGTTCGCCTTTGCAAGCTGATAGGCTAAACAGTTGGAAATACCGATATAGCGGGCTTTTCCCGATTTGACGGCTTTATTCAGCCCCTCCATAATATCGTAAAGGGGCGTGGCGTAATCCCACATATGATAGATGTATAAATCCACATAATCCATACCGAGATTTTGAAGGCTTTTATCCAGCATTCGTTCAATATGCTTTTGCCCGGAAATGCCCTGTTCGATTTCCTCATTAGTACGGGGCAGAAATTTTGTAGCAATGACCACATCCTCACGCTTGGCAAAATCTTTGACTGCCCTGCCTAGATACTGCTCGCTTGTGCCGCTTTGATAAGCAATCGCCGTATCAAAGAAGTTAACACCAAGTTCCAATCCTTGCTTTATGATTTCACGGGAATGTTCTTCATCAATCGTCCAGCTATGCTGGCCGTTTCCTGCCTGACCGAAGCCCATACAGCCCATGCAAATACGGGATATATTGAGATCTGAATTTCCTAATTTTGTATATTCCATTATTTCATCTATTCCTTTCAAGATTTTTCATATTGAGAGGCCAATCTTTCAGCTCCTTGTCTGAGACACGATTCAGCATTTTGCCTTTTTCCCAATTAGCATTGGGGCAGAGAGCTTTTAGCACTTCGACAGTCCTGCCCATCCCGCTGCCTCCGCTGGTGGCAAAGGGAACAATCGTCTTTCCCGAAAAATCGTAACTTTCCACAAAAGTGTTGATAATGGTAGGGGCAACATACCACCAGTTGGGATAGCCCACATAAATCACATCGTACTGTTCTATGTTTTCAATGCTGCCGGAAATTGCAGGACGGGCATCCGTACTTTGTTCCTTCTGCGCCAAGTCTACAACGGTATCATAATCGTCGCTGTATGGTGTAACAGGTATGATTTCCCAAATATCGGAATCCGTTTGGCGCTGAATAGACTTGGCGACATTTTCTGTGTTGCCCGACCATGAGAAATAAACAACTAATGATTTTGCTGCTGTTTCAGTAGATATGGAACTTTGATTACTTGTTCATCTGCATACATTTTCCAATGATTTCACCAGTGCGAATATATTGATAAGTCGGCATTTCAAACAATACCGGCTTAAGTACGCCATAGTCGATTTTTCCGTCCTTGTTCAGAATGGATTCTTCGACGTAAACCGCAGAAATTTTACAGATAAAGCTGTCGAATCCGTCTGTTTTATAAATATCGTCAACTATACATTCCATAACCAAAGGTGATTCTTCATTTTGAAACCTCCTCGCTTTAAAATAATTTGATTATATTTTGTTTTCTTTTTGTATTTCAAACCGGAGATAATCCAGACGATCTAATTGCCTTTCCTTAAAATGAATTTCGTCCAGTGTCCCCAGTCTTTTATCATTCAGCATTTTCAGTCGTTCTTTCTCGGTGAATTTTCCTTTTAGGAGCATTCGCATATATTTTTCAATCTCTCCATTTGTAAAGCCAATGTCGTGAAGTGTCATAATTGTACTCAGCCGTTCAATGTCGCTGTTGTCATAGTGCCATGACCCCATGACCTTTTTTACTTCCCCACACAATCCCCAATGTTCATATTCCCGCAAGATTTTAATGGGGATGTTGTATTTTTCGCTTGCCTCTTGTATTGTCATTTGCAATTCCTTTCCTGCCTAAAAAAATAAAGGCGCTCCCTCTTGGAACACCTTTATTATAGTTTTGTATATATTTAATGTCTAATACTTATAATTCATCGTCAGAAATGCCTTTTAAGTATTGCTTAGAGAAATCAATAAATGCCGTAGTAGCAGCAGAAAAAATCTGTTCCTTTTTCCACGCCAATGCCGTATCAATTTTAAGAGAAGGATTTAGCGGTATAAACCTCAATCGATCATAGTTGGATTTTAAGCGGATACCGATTACCGCACCGATATTGCTTTGAGCCATCATTGCCTCATTATATAGTAGATTTCCTTTAGCAATGACATCAATCTGTGAAATATATTCTCCAAACCATTTTCCGATATGGCTTTCTGCAAAATCTCCCAAAGGTAAAATAAGAGGAATGTCAACCAAATCCTGTGGCGCAATAAACTCTTTATCAATAAGCGGAGAATCCTCTCTTACAAAAGCACCCCATTCTTCTTTTATGGGCATACTGATAAATTCATATTTCCGTATGTCGATCGGTTCTGACATCAGTCCTATATCCAAAAGACCTCGTTCAATTTGATCACGGATATTTCCAGCATTTCCGCTGTAAAACTCATAGCGTACAAGAGGGTGCTTTCTACGGAACTGAGCGATACAATCGGTTAGACAACGGGTGGATAGAAATTCACCGCTCCCGATGGATATAACACCCTCCAGATTTTCATCTTTATGAAGAAAATCTCGCTTTGTTTTATCTGCCAAAGATAATATTTCCTGTGCCCTGCGTTTTAATATCATTCCGTCCTCGGTTAAAATGATATTGTGATTGCTACGTACAAACAAATCTACACCAAGTTCTTCTTCAAGCTGAGCAATTTGTCTTGATAAAGTCGGCTGTGTAATGTGAAGCTGTTGTGCAGCTTTTGTAAAACTTTCTTCTCTTGCAATCGCTAAAAAATAATTTAATACACGAAGTTCCATATCAACACCTCCGTATATAGTATATCATAATATATGAACCAAGATGCAAAAAAACGCAAGACAGAACAAAAATCGACTTCCATTATCAAGAAGTGCGTGCTAATTATTTCGTAAAGAATTTGTGAAGCCTACGAGCCATGCCGTATGTTGTCTATCTTCCATTGAAATCTCTCTTCTTTGGTGATACAATGTGCTAC
>ERZ1026866.1486-NODE-1486-length-11870-cov-5.001100_pt1 | contig 11870 bp, 7 predicted proteins | sample MGYA00380163_ERZ1026866 | MGnify/ENA primary metagenome ERZ1026866 (study PRJEB33269, sample SAMEA4719799) | human gut metagenome | biome: human-associated habitat; feature: organic feature; material: feces | place: Cameroon | collected 2013-10 ...
TCTGCAGGGTGCCGTTGCGGAACAGGGTGATCTCCTCGCCGCCGTTGATGGAAGCGTCGAAGTTGATGCCGTCGGCGTCGTACAGAGCCTGAATGGCCTTGATGTTCTCGGGGGAATCCGCAGTGTACTTGGTGTGGGCTGCATCGGTAAAGGTGCCGCCGTACATGTTGTTGATGATGGCGCGGGTGCCCTGGTCGCCGCCCTGGCCGCTGCAGTAGATGGCTGCCACGTTCTCGTAGCCGCCCTTGTACAGTGCGTCAACGGTCTTCAGGAAGCCGTCGGTGCTCCAGGTGTGCTTGTCGGTGTCGATGTACTGGTCTGCGCCCACTTCCTTGACCTTGGTCATGTTCACGGCCATGCAGTGTGCGGTCATGCACAGAGGATACTCGTAGTAGTCACCGGCGTCGTTCTTGCAGGCAGACTCAACGGACTCGTAGATGTCCTTCTTGGCGTCGTCGGTCCACAGATCGTTCAGCGGAGCCATAACGCCCTTTGCGCCCCAGTTAGCCACCAGACGCTCGGGACCTTCCATGATCAGGTCGGGTGCGCTGCCACCCTCGATGGCGGTGTTCACCTGGTCGTCGCCGTTGGTGTAGTCCAGGTACTCCACGGTGACCTTGATGTCGGGGTACTTTGCGTTGAAGCTGGAGATCAGGCCCTGAACGGTGTCGTCATTGCCCCAGCCGCCGATGGGGTAGGTCCACAGCTTGATGCTGGCTGCACCGCCTGCAGTCTCAGAAGCTGCCGTACTTGCGGCGGTGGAGGAAGCGGCGGTAGAAGTGGAAGCGGAAGAACCACCGCAGGCAGCCAGAGCACCGGCTGCACCCAGAACGCCAGCGGCCTTCAGGAACGAACGGCGGGAAATACAGTTTTTCATAATGGTTTTCTCCTTCGCATTCAATGCTTCACATTGTGGCGGCCTGCCGTGCCAGCAGCCGCTCTTGATGGCTCTATTATAGAAAAATATTTTCATTTTGTCCATTTGCGCTTTTCATAAGTTTTCAGAATGGGACTGTACATCTTGCACAAAAATGTGGGATATATATTAAAATGTCAAGAATTTACCATTTTGTAACCAAAAAAATATTACAAAATGGTACAAACCCATCAAAACGGCAGTGAAAAATAATTTCGAAAAATGAAACCATTTTGAAACACTTTTTCACAAAGAGGGCCGTTTTTCTGCCAAAACTGGAAACTCTGCACAGAAGCCGGGCACAAAATGTGGGCAATGCGTCTCTTGCGAAGCGCAGGCAATTCTTTTATACTTTTTATAGAAGGTAAAGAACCCGGGCGGCGGGCGATTTGGGGCTGCCGCACCGGAAAAAGGGGAAAAGGAAAAATGGCAACGAATTTTTGGGAACTGCTGCAGCAGCATCAGAGCGACCTGACAAAATCGGGCCGTACCGTGGCGGATTATCTGCTGCAGCATCCGTCGGAAGCGCAGTATCTGTCCATCTCGTCGCTGGCGCGGGAGTGCCGCGTGGCCGAGGCGACGGTGTTCCGCTTCTGCCGGTCGCTGGGGTTTGAGGGCTACCACGAGATGCGCATCGCGCTGGCGCAGGCCAACGCCACCGGTGCGCTGGTCAACCAGCGGGAGCCGGACCCGGACGCGGACACTGCCACCCTGTGCGAGCACGCCAGCGCGCTGTTCATGACTGCCATCAACGGCACCCAGAACAGCCTTTCGCCGGAGGCAGTGGACGCGGCGGTGGCCCTGCTGCACAAGGCCCGGCAGGTGTTCTGCCTGGGCCAGGGCGGCAGCATGTTGATCGCAAACGATATCTGCGCCCGGTTCGCGGGCATCTCCACGAAGTTTCGCACGGCAGGCGACAGCCACCTGCAGCTCATCACGGCCAGCCTGATGACGCCGGAGGATGTGGTGCTGTTCGTCTCCTATTCCGGCGCCACACGCGATATGCTGGAGACCCTGCGCGTGGCCAAAGCGGCGGGCGCGAAGATCATTCTGCTGACCCACTATGAGGACTCGCCCGGCGCAAAGCTGGCGGACATCGTGCTGCAGTGCGGCGCGCAGGAGAGCCCGCTGGACTCCGGCAGCATCCCCATCAAGGTGGCGGTGCTGTATGTGGCCGAAGTGCTGGTGCTGCGCTATATGCTGGACGACCCGGCCAACGCCAACGCGGCGCAGGACCGCACCAACGAAGCCCTGGCCGTCAAGATGCTCTGAGCAGCGCGCAGGCTTGCCGCTTCTTAAAAAACGAAAACGTCCCCGGGATGCAGCTGCCAACGCGGCGCATCCCGGGGACGTTGTTTGTTTTGGGAAAGACGGGGGAAAGGGGACCGCCCTGCTGCCAACGAAAAAAGCCCGCAAGCATCCACTTGCGGGCTTTTTATGCCGGTGGTGGGGGTCGAACCCACACGATGTTGCCACCAAGGGATTTTGAGTCCCCCTCGTCTGCCATTCCGACACACCGGCCAATGACTGAACAAAGTTATTATACAGGATTCGCCGGGTAAAATCAAGTGCGGATTTTGCCGCACGGGCGGGTGCGGAAGACTCCGTATTTTGCGTCTTTTTGCACCGCGGGACGACGCATTTGAAAAAGCAAAACAAAAAACATGCAGACAACGTGGATTTTGTAAAAATGGGAGCCCGGCGGGCGTGCCCGAGCGAGGAGGCGCAAAGATTGACGCAGATAAAATGAAAATGGTATCATGATAGGGAAAATTCCGCAGCGGAAAACAGGGGAGAAAAAATGGCAAAGGAACAGACTGCGACCCGGGAACAGGTCGAAGAAGAAATGCGTCAGCTGCGCAAGGTGTTCAGCTCGGTGCGGCTGATCCCGGCGGAGAATGTGCAGGGCAGGAAGGGCCGCAGGCCCTGCTATGCGCACTGGAAGCGGGACCGCCCGTGCGAAAACTGCGTGGCCCAGCGTGTACTGCTGGAAAAAAGCCGCAAAAGCAAGCTGGAATATATGGGCAGAAACCTGTATGAGGTGACGGCCAGCTACATCGAGGTGGACGGAAAGCCCTGCGTGTTGGAGCTTTCCCAGAAGATGGACCGCAGCCTGCTGCTGGGCCCGAACGACAGCGAACGGTTCATCACTGCCATTACCAGCGAGCGGGAGCGCGCCTACCGCGACCAGAGTACCGGCGCATACAACCGCCAATACTATAATGAAAACTACCACGGCCGTGCCATGACGGCGGGCATCGTCATGCTGGATCTGGATGACATGATGCTTGCCACGGATGTCTACGGCCGCCGCGCCGGAGAAGCCGTGCTGGAAACGGCGGTCAATGTCATCCGCCGCAGCCTGGAAGAAAAGGACCGCATCATCCGCTTTGACGGCGATATGCTTTTGCTGCTTCTGCCGGACATCGGGCAGGAGGACTTCAGCCAGAAGCTGGAGCAGATCCGTCTGCAGCTCAACACGACCAGCGTGCCGGGGCGCTCCTACCTGCACATGTCGGCAAGCATCGGCGGCGTCTGGGTGGAAAACGCGGATCTGGACGACGGGGTAGAGCGTGCGGAACAGCTGATGAACTATGCACGCATCCAGAAGAACCGGACGATGGTCGAGCAGCAGCCCCAGCAGGCGGCCGCCGTGCTGCCGCACTGCCGCCAGAGCGCGCTGATCGTGGACGATTCGAGCATAAACCGCATGATCCTGTGCCAAATGCTGGGAGACCAGTTCGACACGGCCCAGGCGGGCAGCGGCGAGGAATGCATGCGCCTGCTGGAGGGGAACCCCACCGGTGTTTCCGTTGTGCTGCTGGACATCTACATGCCCGGCATGGATGGGTTTGAGGTGCTGGAAGCCATGAACAAGCGGGAACTGCTGGACGATATCCCGGTGATCGTGGTCTCGACGGAGGATGCCAAGAGCGCGATGCACCGGGCCCTGCTTCTGGGTGCGGCAGATTACATCGTCCGCCCCTTTGATACAGATGTGGTGTACCAGCGTGTGGTCAACACCATCCACATGCGCGCAAAGCACCGCCGCCTGAGCGCCATGGTGGCAGGGCAGGTGTATGCGACCGAAAAGCGCAGCGAGATGATGACCGCCATCCTGAGCCGGGCCATGGAACGGCTCGGCGGCGAGAACCGGGATCATGCCCGGCACATCCGCATCCTGACCCAGATGCTGCTGGCGCAGCTGGTCCGGGCGGACGATGCCCACCCGCTGACCCGTGAGCAGTGCCAGATCATCGGCATGGCGGCGGTGCTCCACGACATCGGCAAGATGGAGCTTGCCGATCTGCGCCCGAACGGCTGTGATGCTGGCACGCCGGAGGATGCGGCGCGGATGCAGCAGCACACCCTGCTGGGTGCACAGATGATGGAGGAACTGGAAGCCTACCGCGACGAGTATTTCGTCCAGACGGCATACCAGATCTGCCGCTGGCACCACGAGCGGTACGACGGCTCCGGATACCCGGACGGCCTTTCCGGCGAGCAGATCCCCCTTGCAGCTCAGGTGGTGGGCCTGGCGGATGCCTATGAGACCCTCGTCTGCAGCAGCCCGGAGGTGCCGTGCGGCACAGCGGTGAAGATGCTGTGCGAGGGTGCGTGCGGGGCTTTCAGCCCGGTGCTGCTGGGCTGCCTGCAGAAGATCGCGCCGGAGATCGACGAAGCTCTGCGCGACCCGCGGGAAGCACCGTGAGCAGAGAAAATGATACAGACGGAGGGCAGGCCGCAGCGGTCCGCCCTCCTTTTTTGCGCGGCGAGATGTGAAAAGACAAGTCCGGTCCTTGCCCGGGGGCACGGCCTGTGGTACACTGAAGAAAACTGTGCCTGCACCGGGCACAAAACAGGAGGGACCCACCTTTGAAACATCTGCATCGGTTCGCGCGGCAGGCGGCGGCACTTGTGCTGGCGCTCGTGCTCTGCCTCACACTTGCGGCACCGTCGGCGCTGGCGGCCACCACCATCGGCGGGGCGGACACCACGCTGATCCCCGCCGAGGAGGAAAACTGTCTGAGCTGGCTGTTCGGCTCCGGCGATACCATCACCATGCCGTATCTGAACATCAAGGGGCAGGGACTGCGGCGCAACGTGACGCTGGACCTTGTGGACTGTCTGGTGGGCATCACCTACACGGAGCTGGGCTCCATTGGCAGCTATGTCAGCGCCAGCGCGGCCCAGCAGGCCTGGAAGGCGCAGGCGGTGGCCGTCCACTCCTATCTGGAGTACCAGAAGCAGTACGGCTCCTCGGCCAACGCCCTCATCTACACCCCGGTGGACCAGATCCCCTCCGCGGCGCGGGAGGCCATCCGCAAGGCGGTGGAGCCGGTCAAGAACGAGATCCTCACCTACAACGGCAGCGTTTGCGACGCGGTGTGGTCGGCCAGTGCAGGCTACAACACCCAGACCGGCGTCTACGGCACCTGTTCCAGTCTGGACGCCTGGGGCACCGATGTGCCCTATCTGCAGAGCGTGGAGAGCCCCTATGAGGAGCAGTACCACAACAAGCTGCGCCGGGTCATCGGCAAGGATTATACCTATACAGAATATAACGACAGCCGCACCGGCGAGCCCTACGTCAGCGCCGACACCACCCACAAGAGCCTGGGCGGCTTCGTGCAGTACAACACCTTTGTCTCCAACGGGAACAGATACCGCTACATCGGCCAGTTCGTTTCCTCGCGCTACTGCTTCGATTTCGGCGCGGACGAAAGCGGCACCCCCTGCATGACCTACTATGGCTACGGCCACGGCGTGGGCATGAGCCAGTGCGGCGCAGTGGGCTATGCGCAGGAGCAGGGCATGAACTACAAAAAGATCCTGCAGCATTACTACCCGGGCGCCGGCATCTCCACCAGCGGTTCCGGCGGCGGCTTCTTCAGCTGGCTGCACAGCCTGTTCCACTGGTAAGCAGTGCCAGCAAAAAGAATTGCAGGCAAAACCTTCTCAAATCCGGCCGGATTTGGTATACTATACAATGTTTGTGATTTTGTGAGAGATCATTGAAGATAAAACCCCATAGGAGCAGAGAGCAGAATGGATCAGGAAAAGGAAAACAGACAACAGGCAGAGCGCAGCCGTGAGCTGGCGCAGCGCATCATGCGGGAGCTGACCCCCGCCGGGGTGCAGGTGCTGGGCGGCAGCGGTTCGCTGGAAAAGGCACTGGAAAAGATCGGTGCCCGGATGACGCAGCAGGCCGAGGGCGGCGCGCTGCTGGTGGCGGAGGACCCGGAGTGGACCGAGCTGCCCGCCGTGCAGTGCGATCAGGTGCTGCTGGTGTGCGCAGACAGCGCAGTGCTGGCCGGCTGTGCGCAGCAGCTGGCCCAGCAGGGCTTTGCCCGGGATTTTGGGTGGAAAACGCGCGGCAAGGCCCAGCAGACGGCTCTGTTCCGCCGCAGCCCGGCGGCGCAGGACCCGCAGGAAATGATGCTGGATTATGAGCGGGCACTGGACGACCTGCGGGAGCGGATGCTGCAGGCCGAGCGCACCGAGGCTGAGCAGGCCGCCCAGCTGGAACGCCTGCGCAGCGATCTTTCGCTGAGCCGCAGCCACGAGCAGAATCTGGAAAAAACGCTGAACAGCGTGGTGAACTCCAGCTTCTGGAAGGGTACCTGGCCGCTGCGCTATCTCGTCAGCAAGTGCCGCAGCCTGGCCCACACGCTGCCGCCGCTGGTCTTTCTGGGTGAGCTGCGCCGGGTGGGCATCTCCGGCGTGCGGGCGCAGGCAAAGGCCAAAAAGGAATACGCAAAGCTGTTCCCGGGCAAGACCATGCGGGCCGACCGTTTTGCCAGCGCCGAGCTGCTGGTGAAGCAGGCGGCCAGCCAGCCCGCCGCGCCGTGCATCAGCATCGTGGTGCCGCTGTACAATACGCCTCAGCAGTTCCTGGTGGAGCTGCTGGATTCGGTGCAGAACCAGACCTATCAGAACTGGGAGCTGTGCCTTGTGGACGCCGGACAGGATGAGACCGTGGGTCAGACCGTGCAGGCACGTGCCGCTGCGGACCCTCGTATCCGCTACCAGAAACTGGAGAAAAACGACGGCATTGCGGGCAACACCAACCAGGGCTTTGCGCTGGCCACGGGCGAGTTCATCGCCCTGCTGGACCACGACGACATCCTGCACCCCTGTGCTTTGTGGTATGTGGCACAGGCCATCGCCGAGCAGGGGGCCGACTTCGTCTACACCGACGAGGTCACCTTTGAGGGCGACATCGACCATCGGACGGTCTACCACTTCAAGCCGGATTACATGCTGGACAACCTCCGCTCCAACAACTATATCTGCCACCTGAGCGTGTTCAGCGCAAAGCTGCTGGCGGCAGTGGGCGGCGACGAGCGGGCGGAGTTCAACGGCAGCCAGGACTACGACCTTTACCTGCGCCTGACCGAAAAGGCACACAAGATCGTGCATATCCCGCACCTGCTGTATTATTGGCGCTCCAGCCCCACCAGCGTGGCCAGCAATATCTCGGCCAAGACCTACTGTCTGGAAGCAGCCGTCAAGGCCCTGTATGCCCACTATGAACGGGTAGGCGTGCCGGTGGACGCCGTGACCATGATCCCGGGCACCCCGGGTTTCTACAAGACGGATTACACCATCACGAAGCCCGGCCGGGTGAGCATCCTCATCCCCAGCTGCGACCATTCCTCGGATCTGCGCACCTGTGTGGAGTCCATCTACCGCAAGAGCACCTACGAGGATTTTGAGATCATCGTCATCGAGAACAACAGCAAAGAAAAGGCCACCTTCCGCTGCTATGAACAGCTGCAGAAGGAGCACAAGAACCTCAAGGTGATCACCTGGCAGGGCACCGGCTTCAACTACAGCGCCCTGAACAACTTCGGCGCCAAGTACGCCACCGGCGAATACCTGCTGCTGCTCAACAACGACACCGAGGTCATTTCTCCGCGCTGGATCGAAGAAATGGTCATGTATGCCCAGCAGCAGCGCGTGGGCTGCGTGGGCGCAAAGCTGCTTTACCCGGACAACACCATCCAGCACGCGGGCATCGGCTTCGGCTTTTTGACGCTGGCGGCCCACATGCACAAGAACTTCCCGGTGGGCCACCCCGGCTACATGGGCCGTCTGGTCTACGCACACGATGTGTATGCCGTCACCGCTGCCTGCCTGATGGTGCGCAAGGAAATTTATGACGCTGTCCACGGCCTGGACGAGAGCTTTGCCGTGGCCTTCAACGATGTGGATTTCTGCGTGCGCGTGCGGGAGGCCGGCTACACCAACGTGTTTACCCCCTTTGCCCAGCTGTACCACTACGAGAGCAAGAGCCGGGGTCTCGACGAGGACCCGGTCAAGCGCAAGCGCTTCGTCTCGGAGGTGGAACGCTTCCAGAAGCGGTGGGCAAAGCAGCTGGCCGCAGGCGACCCCTGCATGAACCCGAACTTTGACCTGATGAAAGAGGACTTCAGCTTTGATATCAAGCCGCTGGAGTAAAACCCTCTCAGTCTGCTGCGCAGACAGCTCTCCCGAAGGGCGAGCCTTATGAGAGATTTTTGATTGAAAAGAGGAACCGCAGTGGAGCTTTCTGCCTGCATTGTAGTCTATAACGGCGCGGAAGAAGCGCTGAAAGCGGCCCAGACCGTGCTGGAATACACCCGCCGCCACCCGCTGACCCTGTATCTGGTGGACAACGCCAGCCCGGATGGCAGCGGCAGCCGCCTTGCCAAAGCGGCAAAGGACGGCACTTTGCACATCCGCGAAAACCAGAAGGTAGAGGTGCTCTGCCGCACCGAGAACGGCGGCTTTGGCACCGGGCACAATACGGTGCTCAGCCTGCTGCAGAGCAAAGTGCACTTTATCCTGAACCCGGATATCCAGCTGACGGCAGACACCCTCAGCGACCTTGCCGACTGGATGGCGGCGCACCCGGACGCCGTCATGGCCCGCCCGGCACTGACCTTCCCGGACGGACAGCCCCAGATGCTGCCGCTGCGCCGGTGCAATGTGCGGGCGATGGCCTACCGCCAGCTGCCCTGCCTGAAGTTCTGGGCCAAATACAACGAGCGTTATCTCATGGCAGATAAGGACCTGACAAAGCCCACCGAGATCGAGTTCTGCACCGGCAGCTTCTCGGCGGTGGACACGGCCGTGTTCAAGGCTGTGGGCGGTTTTGATGAACGCTACTTCATGTATGTGGAGGACGCGGACCTGACGCAGAAGATGCGCACCAAAGGCAAGGCGTATCTTGTGCCCCAGTACACCGCCATCCACGCCTGGCACCGGGCGGCCCACCGCAGCCTGAAGCCTTTTTTGTGGCAGCTGCGCAGCCTGATGCGCTATTTCTCCAAGTGGGGCTTTGCGTGGTAAGATAAAAAATTTTTGCAACGGCTTTTCCGGAAATTTTGCCGGAAGGGCCGTTCTTTCTTGCTTTTTATGTGAATTGATAGTAAAATAAAGTGAGCTGTTATCTCCTTTTGCAGGAGAGGACAGTGCTGAACAAGTTGACAGCGGACGCAGCTCCGCTTTGAATCCATACGCAGTCTGGCCGGTACGCCGCCCGGGCTGCGTACAGCTGCACAACTTTTTACAAAAGATTAAAGGAGTGCACAAGTATGAAAGGTATCATTCTCGCCGGCGGTGCCGGCACCCGGCTTTACCCGCTGACCATGGTCACCAGCAAGCAGCTGCTGCCGGTCTATGACAAGCCGATGATCTATTACCCCCTGTCCACGCTGATGCTGGCAGGCATTCAGGACATCCTGATCATCTCCACCCCCACCGATACGCCCCGCTTCGAGGCGCTGCTGGGCGATGGCAGCCAGTACGGCATCCATCTGCAGTATAAAGTCCAGCCCTCGCCGGACGGCCTGGCACAGGCCTTCATCCTGGGCGAGGAGTTCATCGGCGACGACTGCTGCGCCATGATCCTGGGCGATAATATTTTCTATGGCAACGGCTTCTCCAAAATTCTCAAGACTGCTGCCGCCAACGCCGAGAACAAGGGCCGCTGCACCGTGTTCGGCTACTATGTGCAGGACCCCGAGCGCTTTGGCATCGTGGAGTTCGACAAGGACGGCAAGGTGCTGAGCGTGGAAGAAAAGCCCCAGCACCCCAAGTCCAACTACGCCATCACCGGCCTGTACTTCTACAACAAGGAAGTGGTGCAGATGGCAAAGCAGGTCAAGCCCTCTGCCCGCGGCGAGCTGGAGATCACCACCCTGAACGACATGTACCTGAAAAAGGACGAGCTGGATGTGCAACTGCTGGGCCGCGGCTTTGCCTGGCTGGACACCGGCACCATGGACAGTCTGGTGGAAGCCGCCGACTTCGTGCGCATGATCGAGAAGCGTCAGGGCATCAAGATCAGCGCGCCGGAGGAGATCGCCTTCAAGTACGGCTGGATCGACCGCGACACCCTGCTGGAAAGCGCCGAGCGCTACGGCAAGAGCCCCTACGGCCAGCACCTGAAGAACGTGGCCGACGGCAAACTGCGTTACTGATAAGAGAGGCATTTGGATATGAAAATCATTGTTACCGGCTGCAAGGGCCAGCTGGGCACCGAGATCCTCAAGCAGCTGCGCGAAGGCCGCAGCGAGATCGGCCCCATCCCCGAAAAGCTGCAGAGCGCCACGGTCATCGCCGTGGACCTGCCGGACCTGGACATCTCCAACTATAAGATGGTGGATGAGTTCATCCGCCGCAACCGCCCGGATGTCATCATCAACTGCGCCGCCTACACCAACGTGGACGGGTGCGAAGTGAACCATGACGCCGCCTTCAAGGCAAACGCCATCGGCCCGCGCAATCTGGCCCAGGCGGCCGAGAAGATCGGTGCCCGTCTGGTGCATGTCTCCACCGACTACGTCTTCTCCGGCCGTGAGAACGGCGGCATCCCGCAGGACGAAGCCACCCTGCCCGGCCCCATCAGCGCCTATGGCTCCACCAAGCTCATGGGCGAAAAGTATGTGGAGCAGTTCTGCCACCGCCATTTCATCGTGCGCACCGCGTGGCTGTACAGCTACTACGGCAAGAACTTCGTCAAGACCATCGTGAATGCCGGCAAGAAGTTCGGCAAGCTGGAAGTGGTCAACGATCAGTGCGGCAATCCCACCAATGCAGTGGATCTGGCCCACGAGATCCTGCAGCTGTGCGTGACCCACGAGTACGGCCTGTACCACTGCACCGGCGAGGGCGTGTGCTCCTGGTACGATTTTGCGTCCGAGATCATCCGGCTGTCCGGCGTGGATGCCACCGTGGCCCCCTGCACCAGCGAGGAGTACAAGGCAAAGCACCCGGAAAGCGCCGACCGCCCCAAGTGGAGCGCACTGGATAACCGGATGCTGCGCTGCACTGTGGGCAACGACGTGCGCGACTGGAAGGACGCGCTGGCCTGCTTCTTCGCCCATTGGGATGGCGACAACGGGATGAAAGATTAAAGCAATAAGATGAATAGGCTCGCCCTCTCAGGCCGCTTCGCGTCCAGCTCCCCCGAAGGGGGAGCCAAGGACGTTTCGGCTACAGCTCTTGCCTCTCCCTTTGAAAGATTCTCCCCGCGCCGGGGAGAAATGTCACCGCAGGTGATAAAGAGGGAAACAAGGTGGCAGCGCGTGAGCGCTGACGGAGAGGGCGTGGACACTGACAATTACTAGAGGACTTTATTATTATGAAAACCTATCTGATCACCGGCTGTGCCGGTTTTATCGGCTCCAACTTTGTGCATTATATGCTCAAGAAGTACCCGGAGATCCTGCTGGTCAACCTGGATAAGCTGACCTATGCAGGCAACCTGGAAAACCTGAAGGACGTGGAGGGCGACCCCCGCCATGTGTTCGTGCAGGGCGATATCTGCGATAAGGAGCTGGTGGAAAGCCTGTTCCAGAAGTACGATTTCGATTACGTCATCAACTTTGCCGCCGAGAGCCACGTGGACCGTTCCATCAAGAACCCGGAAATCTTTGTGCAGAGCAACGTGATGGGCACCGTC
>ERZ1026866.1496-NODE-1496-length-11816-cov-142.634385_pt1 | contig 11816 bp, 12 predicted proteins | sample MGYA00380163_ERZ1026866 | MGnify/ENA primary metagenome ERZ1026866 (study PRJEB33269, sample SAMEA4719799) | human gut metagenome | biome: human-associated habitat; feature: organic feature; material: feces | place: Cameroon | collected 2013-10 ...
TGACCGCACGGTCGTTGATGATCTGCCAAAGTCTGGGGGTAGAAGAATCCTCGCCGTTGCCTTCTTCCTTCATGCGATACTCCACCCTCATGGTAATCTGGTTGTACCTCAGTTCCACGTGTTCGCCCAGAAACTTGATGATGTCGTTCACGGAAGCCGACTTGCTCGCCTCATGGCGACGGCTTTGCAACTCGTGCTTGCGCTTGCCGTGCTCCTCAGTCTGACGGTAGCAACTGTCCACGGTAGCCTTCGGGCGCTCGTAGTCGGGAAACTCCTGGCGGATGAACTCCAGGGCGGCATCGGCGGAGAAACCGAAGGCATTGAGCTTGTAGGCGAGGCACGACACATACTCGTTCATGCTGCCTGCCACATAAGTCTTCTTCTCATGCTCCAGTTCCTTGGCAAGCTTGTCGTCGTAGAGGCGGTCAATCTTCTTCACCTCCCGTCGCAATCGAGCCGTGGCATTGTCCTGCAAGGTCTTCTCCTGCTGTCGTGCCACCAGCCAGTCGTAGCTGAAAGGTTCAGCATCGGGTCGGAAGAAGGCTTCAGGGTCGTAGGCGGCACCCATCAGTCTGCCCAGGTTGCAGCAATGCTCGTCGTACTCCACGCCCAGCAGGTCGGAGAAATACTGGTTGCCATGGCGGAAGGCTGTGGGATAGAACTTCATCTGCTCCTCCAGCGTCATGCCCGGCTTCATCTCGTAGCGATAGAGCACGCGCAGTCCCTCGCCCGAAGCGGTGATGTGGAAGAACAAAGTGTGTCTGTCCTCTCTCAGCTTGGCGCAGAGTTCGGCTAGTTTCTCCTTCGGCACGTGGTCGAAGTCAGAAAATCCGACGCCCGTTACCTCGATGATGTCCTTCTTCGCTTTGCCACCCTGGAAGACGCAGGTCACGGAGAAGCAGTAGCACTGGCTCTTGTACTCCCTCTGGTGCGTGATGCGGTAACGTTTCGTAAGTTCGGCGAGCTGCTTGTCGCTCCTGATGATGTCCACCATTTGCCGGAACTTGATGACAGCAGGCACGGTGGACTGGTAGCCATTGAAAATGTTGATGTTCATAATTACATTTCCTTTGTTTAGTTAATATAAGACATTGTTAGTTGTTTTCACGAATTCATCGTTGTTTTTGTCTAACGCTGGCAAAATTATAAAAAGTCGGTGACGTATCATCGCATTTGTTTCCTAGTTAGGGAACGAGTTTTTAACATAAATAACGTTTGAATTCATGAGCAACCAGAATGATTATGTTCCAGAACGGCTTATCATCAAGATAGGTGATTGCCTGTTGGCAGTGGATGGCTTAGGTCATCAAGTGTATAGTGCAAGATATTTAGAGAAGAATCATCTCAGCGGCAGGGCGCAGTGTCATTTCCGTCACCACGAGTCGGTGTCAGTGATGCAGCTGTACGCCGCCATTCGCATCCTTCTCATCAACACCTCTTCTGTCTGGGACCGCATTCTTCAGATGTGCCGCATACTGGATATATTGGAGCAATGCTTCTGCGACTGTTATTCCGGTGTCACCCTCCATCCCTTTGACGGTGGCATGGAGAAGAGCGTCCGCGACAAGATGCTCTCCGTAGCGGGCTACGACTTCGGGGCGGTGATAAGTGATGTGGGGGAGTGGAAAAGGAGGGGGTGAGCATATCCCCATTTCGGCATAAGGCTTTAACACATTAAGTCTTTACCTTTGCATCCGAATTCTTAAAAATCAGAATTATAGAAACAAAGGAATACTTCGAAAAAGAAATGTTTTTTTTCGAATCCCTCCGTCTCCCTTTAGATAAGATTAGCTGCACTCGGCAATTTGAAAGCAAACTTTCATTGCGCTCATTTGCAAAATCTTTAGCCAAAGGGAGCTCCACATCCTAACCAAGCCTTCCCTTCTCAGAAGGGAAGTATGTAACCGCCCTCCGGTGCTCAGAACCGCTTCGCTCTAAGGTTGGCGGGGCATCAAAGCCCTCGCCATGTTTTGCGGGATGGGACCGCCTGGGGAAAGGTGGAGGAGAAGGTGCTTAATCTCTAATTATGATGTTTGCAATGAGTAATCCTGTTGAGTATTCTATTGAGCATTTGGCAGATGTTTCAAAAGACATACCTAATATGGTTGTGCAGTTGTCATTTCTGGTAATGAGCGGCATTATCGTTTTGGTATTTGCATTTGCTAAGAATCTCAAAGGAGCAAGAATAGGGGTAATGACTACTTTGCTTATTGAGTATATGTTTCTCATATTGGGCTCGACAGTAATATATAGAACATCGGGAGATACATATATGTATAAGCTTACTCCTTTCTGGAGTTATGTAGCCATTGCTGATGGGCAGAAAGAATTGATTGAAGAAAATCTACTCAATGTTGCTCTAGGCATTCCTTTTGGGTTCCTGCTAAGTTTCATCTGTACTAAGAATGCATTGCTAAAATCATTCTTATTTGGTGCTGCATTCTCTGCCTGCATAGAACTTTCACAACTGTTTTTCAATCGAGGTCTGTGTGAATTCGATGATTTGTTTCATAATACGCTAGGTAGTGTGGTAGGATATGGAATAGGTATGCTGATGATTGCTGGTATTAGAAAAGTTAGGGGAAGTAAAATTCTTCGAACCACCTAGTTCCTCCTTCCAAGGAGGACGCCACATCTCTCACCAAGCCTCTCTCTTGCCCGAAGAGAGAGGATGTAACCGCCCTCCGGTGCTCGGAACCGCTTCGCTCTAAGGTTGGCGGGGCATCAAAGCCCTCGCCAGGTTGTGCGGGCTGGGACCGTATGGAGTAGGGGTAGGTGGGGATTCAGAAGGTGGCTATAGTGCTGTATTGGGACCAGGTGTAGCGGTGCAATTGGTACCATACTATCTTTGCAATCGGTACCATCATTTTATGTTATTCACGATTGCTTCAAGAAGATTCCGAAGCAGTTATTCGGATGGGAGAATTGTTCTCTTCTGTTAGTTGTAATCCTTGCTTTCTGCTTCCTGACATTAGAGCTCATTATGAGAATGAAGGTCGTGAAGGGATCCGGATGGCTGCGGTATACGTATTAAATAATCTCTTTTGTGCCAATGATATTTAGAGATTAAAAGTAAAATTATGGATAATACATATTTTATACTAAGCAAAAATGCTCTCTCTATAGAGCGTTTCCAAATTTGTACTTGGAAGTTAAAGGGGAAACATGCATTTTTGGAAATGGGTGTAGAAATTAAGAAAGAAAATCTTCCAGATGAGTTTGATGTGTTTCTTGCAGTTCCGTTTGCTAAAAATATTATTGGCAAATATAGTTTGCACGATCAATTAGCTGTTGCTGATAATTGCAAGTTGATTTTCAATGATACAATGACTAGTCAGCAGCCTATTGACCGAGACTTCCATAAAGGTTATGTTATCTCATTTGAAAATCGGGAACAGTTAGCTATTGTGTCTGTAGATCTTGATATTATGGGAGAGGAAGGACTCATAAAACTTCATGTTAAAACACCTCAAGAAGATGCAGCTTCTGTTTATGTTAGATTCTTGGTGAAATTGAATTGTTATGATTTGGCAGTTGTTCATGCAGGAATTAATAAAAAAACATTTATCTTTGACTTTAAGGTAAATGAAACAAGAAATCTACCGGAGTGTGTATATAAGTATAAAGAAGAGCATGGACTTCGTGTTTGCCCTGTTTCTTCTGTATTCTTATTCCATTGCGTACCAGATAATTTTGATATTAGTTATATAGATTCTGGTAAATTGAAAAATGTAAGGAGGTTAGAGACTATTGGATTTAACAAGTATCTCAATGGCATAGAAACGATAGACGAAGATAAATACATGATAATCTTTCTCAAGTCATCGGGAATTGCAAACTATTCCTTTTTCACAACTTTTGTAAAGGAACATATCGGTAATAAGCAAATTATATTTGCTGTTGTAGCTAACATTGTATGTAGCGTGTTGCTTGCATACGATAAGTGGATTAATTGGGAACTTGTAAAACAGCTAATTTACTACGGCTCTTTCATACCAGTGTGGGGGTACTTTGCCATTGGTTTTATCGGCTTTGCGATTTATGTTGGTTTGACAGTTGATTTGAATAAATTATGAAAAATAATATTGTTTCTTTTTTGATACAGTCTTCAATGAATTTTGAAGACCGTGTCGCTTTATTTCGTCAAATTAAGGATTTCCTATCAGGTTTGGAATGCAATTATCCTTTTTTTGAGGAATGGTTGGATATGGTATTTCGAGAGGTGGTGCATGGTAAAAGAAACATAGTTGTGTTAAAGGATAAAAATCTGGATATAATTGTAGGATTGGCTATTCTTAAGAATGCTATGGATGAAAAGAAAATTTGTACATTGCGTGTCGCCAGTGAATATCGTAACCAAGGATGTGGTAGTTATCTTATAGAAAGAGCAATTGAAATTCTTAAGGATAATAAGCCGCTGATTACTGTCTCCGAAGAGCATGTGGATGAATTCAAACCTTTGTTTCATAAGTTTGGTTTTAAAATCGCGGATAGAGTGAAGTCGGTGTATAATGACAATAAGTATGAGTATTATTTTAATAAGCCTTATCAGAAGAAGTATGCACTGATGTCTATCAAACCTCAATATGCCAATGCTATCATGCACGGTAGTAAGAAAGTTGAGTTTAGAAGACAAATCTTTGATGTGAATGTGGAAAGAGTATATGTATATTCTTCTCACCCGATAAAAAAACTTATCGGCTACTTTTTGGTGGACAAAGTAATCTGTGAAAATCCTAATAAACTATGGGATGAATATAATAAGGTGGGATGTATCACAAAGAAGGATTTCATATCTTATTTTAATAATTGTTCGTATGGATTTGCCATTGTAATTAAAGGAGTACATCGCTTTTCAAAAGATTATCTGATAGCTGATATTTTTGGTGAGAACTTTAGGGTTCCTCAGTCGTATCGCTATGTCAATAATGTTAAAACCCAAAAACTTTTATTGGAATTGTAATTTTTGAAAAATATGAAGATAAAACTTATTGATGTTTGTTATCAAGATGCCACAGATCTTCCTGGTACAGATGCGGATTTCTATTTGGAAATGGATGATTGGAATGATTATAGTTACTATACAACGTATCATCTTCATGCAACAAAACTGTTGACTAAGACAAAGAATACCTATCTCGGAAGTGTAAATATCTTAAAGAAAGGACAGTGTGAGGGTGAAAGTCGGTTGTTGGCGAATGAAATAAAAGCTGGTAAATTGACTAATCCTTTTGAAAAGTTACCCAATGATTATTGTGCAATTTCTTTTTCTTTAGAATTATATCTTGGACTATATGAATATTTGACATCTACGCAACGGGATAGTTTTGTACGTGATATGCGGATGATTCTTTCTGCTGATGAGTATCGATATCGTAACTTCAAGGATGAACCTGGTTTCGACAAATCTCTTTTGCGAAATGCAAGTATGGATTCTTTTGTCCTCAAGAAAGGCCGAAGCATTTTGCAAAGCAATGGAACATATCATGATTGGGAGCATGAGAAACTGACAGTCAATCTTAAATATATTCATCAAAAAATAGATTTGGATTTCTCTGGTGTAAAACATGCTGATGATTGTGATTATCTTCCTTCTGGCGTTATTGCTTTTATTGGTCACAATGGGTGTGGTAAAAGTACAGCTCTGTATCAGCTGGCAAAAGTCTTGTTTGAAGCTCCTAATGAAAGAGGAAAACTTAAAGATGTTTCTGTCGAGCCAAATGATGTTGGTATCAATAAGTTGCTCATGTTTTCATATAGTGCCTTTGATAATTTTGTTATGCCAGGAGTAACGCTTTCAGATCTTCGTCTGATTTCAGAGGGAATGGAGAACAACTCGGGGCGTTTCGTGTTTTGTGGTTTGAGAGATGTAAAGAAAGAGGTTGAAGACAAAATTGCAGGATATTTGAAACAAAAAAAAGAAGAACGGAATGAAGATGTTCTCAATAAAGGATTGCGTGTTAATGATATTAAACTCAAAACAATAGATGAGTTGGCATGTGAGTTCTCTCGTGCATTGAAGTTGGTTGTTGGAAATCAGAAAAAATATGAGATCTTGGAGCAAATCATAGATGATAGCAAGATAGTACTTCCCTCATTATATGTAAGTATTCAGTGGATAAATATTTCCTTGGTTGAAAACGAAATGTTAGAGAATTACAAATGTCTGTCTACAGGCGTTAAGTTCTTTCTTCATGCCCTGGTTCATCTGATAGCATATGCAGAAGATAATAGTATTATTTTATTTGATGAACCAGAGAATCATCTACATCCACCATTCTTATCTTTTATGATGAGTGAGTTTCGTAAAATTATTCATCTCAGACATTCTGTTATGTTGGTTTCCACTCATTCTCCTGTTATTTTACAAGAAACATTTTCGAAAAATGTATATATCATGGATCGAAGAAATGGAGAGACTACGATTCAGCATCCGAAATCAGAAGTCTACGGAGAGAGTTTCGGACTTATCAATTCTATGGTGTTTAACTTGACATCAGATATTACCCATTATCATGATGTCGTAAGCGAATTATATGATAAATGGCATTGTAATGAGTTGAAAACCATTAGTGAAGTCTTGACTCGCTTTAAAAATCGATTGGGGTGTGAGGAATTGAGTTTTAGTATGAGTGCTTATTTGGTTAGCTTATTTGAAGATGAGGAGGAATAAATATGTGGAGATTGGGTAAGCCAGCTTTGGATTCGGCTTTGCAAGATATTGATAAAATCATTCGTGCGAGTGGCAATCGATTGGATGATACGATTAAGCCTAAAATGCAGTATGTGATTAAACTGTATGATCAAAACAAGGGTAGTATTGCTTCATCTGTTCTCAATCGTTTTACTTGTGTTGAAGGAGATTTGATTCATAATATGTATGGTTCTAAAACGTATGAGGGGCAGGAGCTGTATTATATTCGAGAAGAACTCTTTAATGGTGTAGATCTTTGTCCATTATGCGGCATAAATCCTCCTAGTCAATTGGATCATCAGATGCCAAAATCTCAATATAAACCATTGTCTCTGTGCCGTTTGAATCTTGTGCCAACGTGTGGCGTATGCAATAATAAGAAAAGAGCAAAACCATATGATGAATTTTTACATCCTTATTATGTCGATTTTCTAAATGGAATTGTATTTCTAATCGTTAATATCCATGTGAATGTTCTTACTCATAAGTTTTCTTGGTATTACTCTTTGGATTGTTCTCAATTTCCTAAAGATAGTTCACTTAAGACACAAATAGAGAAGCAGGTAGAGCATATCAAACTGTTGAGGAGGCTAATGAAAGAGTCTCATCGGTTTGTAGCAGATACGCTAGCTTGTACTAATTTTAAAAGTAAGGCAGCATTGAAGGATTATTTGAGTAATCGATATAATTATTGTTTGACTATGTATGGTCGAAATGACTGGAGAACTGTTATTCTATACGGATTGTACATTTCAGATAAAATTGGTGTGGAAGAAGTAAATTGGTATATCGGTAGGATTAAACCTGTGAATGGTGGTTTTAATATTTAGGCTTAAGCATAAATAATCGTGAAATCTATATTGGTAGATAAAATATTATCAACGGAAAGTCCTTCCGTTCATCAGATATTTGAAACAAAGGGTAAGGTTAATACTTGGCGATAGCGCAGTATCTGTACCATGCTATCACTGCAATCGGTACCGCTTGTATCGCTGCAAACGGTACCAAGATTTCAGTTCTGCTTTTCAATTTGCAAAGGTAATCTATTTTTCAATTTCGGGCGCATAGAATCTTCAGCTCACCATCGTTCGTCTTGGTGTGGTATTCGGAAAGGGTGAGAATGGTAACTTCACCAGATTGTATTGGGCTATCCGTGGTCATAAGTTTGCTTACCCTGGCAGAAAGGATACCATCAAGGCTTGTATCTATGTAAAGGAGTTGGTGCGCTTCATGCTTTATCGTCTGGAGCATCATGAGCATGGTGTTGAGTTGTATAACTGTTGCTTCGAGCCTGGTTATACTATTCAGCATATCGTAGAGACTATAAAGAAGGTAACTGGATTGTCTCAGCTTGTGCCTGATATTCCTAACTGGGTTATCATGCCTATGGCTAGAGCTGCCATGCTTCTTGGTTCCCCAATGGGTATCTTTCCTGCGAGAGTGAAGAAGCTCCAGATTTCTACTAATATCTGTGGTGAGAAGTTGAAGAACTGCGGTTATCAGTTTAAGTGGAGCTTTGAGGAAGCTCTCGCTGACTGATTCGAGGATAATGACAGGAAGGGGCTGAAATAAATTGGATGGACAATGTTGCCAGTTTTGGCAAAACAATGTTTGATGCCTCTGCGGTTGCAGATTATGCAAAGAGATTGGCTAAACATACTGGTATGGAATTAGTGAGAGTCAATCCGATGCTTCTTCAAATCATACGTGGGGAAAGAAGAAAATCATTTGAAGTGATGAAGAGTATGACTTGATTTATTTTGCTTTACAAGAAAAACTTATGTTTATAATTAATCAAATCTAAAGATGAGAGATTCACTAAAAAGTTTAATGGAGCATTGTATAGGATTAAAATATTCATTGCCCAATACAGGAAGTTCAATTCCTAAGATTACAGTTTCAACATTGTCAGACAAATGTTATCAAGTGTTGACTTCTGATGGCGACTTGTCTAAGATTATTTATAATGGTATTATTGAATATTCATTCGATGAGAGTTCTATTGATTTAACTAAGCTAGATACCCTTCAAAAAAGAGCTTTAATTAGTAGAATGAAGTTTGATCGTGCTGCAACAGAGGAACAACAACTTAAGTATGGATTTTATGGCGAAGTCTTACTTTTTCTTATGCTGCAACATTTCTATGGTGCAGAAACTTTTATATCAAGAGGACATTTTTATAATCCTTTAGAAAGTTCAGAAACAAAAGGATTTGATACTTATCAAATGTTGCTAAAATCAGATGGAAGTATAGAACTCTGGTTTGGAGAAGTGAAATTTCATAAGTCTTTTAGGACTGGTGTAAATCAAATTCTAGAAAAAATAAACATTAGTCTTTCTGATGATTACTTAAATAAAAATTTTATCGCAATGGAGGATTTTGAGACATTTGTAAATTCTAAAGTGTCAATTTCTCCAATACTAGATGCTTTTAGGAATAACCCTACAGTTAACTTGGCAGAGGTAGCACGTAATAATGGAATGTCTTTTGTGTATCCGATGCTCGTGGTTTTTAATGATGAAGGCAAGTCTTATGATGAAATTATAAAGAGTGTAGTTGACTATACAAATAATAGATTCACTCAGTTAAACATAAATTTTTCTTTAGAATATTCGTTGTTTTTCATCTTGCTACCTGTGAGCGTAGCAAAAGATATTAAAGATCAAGTAAGAAAATGGATATTATCAAATCAGCAAGTAATATAATTAAGCTAATATATGCAAAGAGGCGAGGAGAAAATGTAGATGCAGATTTGGTGCAAAAAGTCTGTGTGTACTTTGACTCGATAAAAGACAATGAGTTATCAAGTTCCGATTTGCATTTCCTTAGATATATAGCAAATGAAGCTGGAGTTCCTCAATACTATGTTATGTTGAGTAAATTTCAGCATGACTTAGAACAGTCTGAAGTGGATTTCCATATCAAGGATTTGCCGGTACTTGTTGGAGAGGCATCATTATGTGTTGCGGATGATGTGCAATTGCATAAGTATCAAATGAATGTCTTAAATAGATTTGAAAATGGCAAAAGTAATCGTTACTTCTTGTCTGCATCAACATCGTTTGGTAAGACTTTCTTGATTTATGAAATTCTGCGAAAGATGCAATATGATAATGTTTGCTTTATATTTCCAACAATAGCGTTGCTTTCTGAAAATCTCTTGAAGATATATAATAGTACTTCTTATCAATGGGTTAAACAAGGATATAAAGTACATACCCTGAGTGATACTGAACTTCAGGAACATCATAACTTGTTTATTTATACTCCAGAACGATTCTTGTCTTTTATGGATAAGCATCAAGAACTAAAGTTCGATTTCTTTTTCGTTGACGAAGTTTATAAAATTGATAATGAGTATTTGGTAGATGATGAACAAAGAGAAAATGAAAGGGATGTTGCTTATCGAATTGCGACTCAAATTGGTATGGAGTGCAGTAGAGATTGCTTATTAACTGGCCCATATATCAAAATTGACGAGAATAATCCAGAGTCTTCCATAGAAAGGTTTCTTCATTGGGGTGGCATGTCTTTTGTTGATTATGGGACATTAGAAATCGTAGGAAAACAAGAGGTAGAGTTGAAATCGTCGAAGAAAATAAAATTACCAGATACCCAAACTATAATAAATTTTACCTCAGTAAGCAAAAAAGAACGTTTTAAGGAATTAGTGTGCTCTTTGGTTAATAATAATGAAAATGTTATAGTTTATACAGCAACAAAAGCTCAAGTAGAGAATTATGCAAGGGAACTTTTAGCAGATGATTTACTACCTGATGTTGAGTCTGAAAACATGGGTATGTTCTTGCAACATTTAGAAAACTTGTTTAAAAATAAGAAGGGGGCGCAATGGATTGTAACCATGGCATTGAAAAAAGGCATAGGGGTGCATCATGGGCTTGTGCCAAAATATATTCAAAACGAAATAATAGATTTGTTCAACAATGGTGTCCTTAAAGTCTTAATCTCAACAACAACAATTACAGAAGGGGTGAATACAACTGCAAAAAACATGGTTGTTTTATCTCATAAAAAAGGTAGGAAAGAACTGAAACCTTTCGATGCCAAAAATATTGAAGGGCGGGCTGGAAGGTTTATTCACCATTATATGGGGCGTGTGTTTGTTTTTGATAAAGAATTCTTAACCATAAAAAATGAAGCGACAGATGAGCTAGGACATAAGTTCTTTGACAGTAATACTCCAAAGACATCAGTTGATATTCCTTTTATAGATAATTGCTATCTAACAGAACGAGAAATCTCTGAAAAGAAATGGATTGCTGACATGGCAAATAGCGGAGAATTACCAATTCAAATATTGGATGTATATAAGACGATTGCGCCAAAGGACAAGTACTATTTGTTTCAGTCAGTAAAAAGAATGACAGAACAAGAAAAGGAGGAAATGCGTAGTTTTATTTCATCTTATAATGGATCAAAATATATTAAGAAAAGTGGTTTGGAGGTTATATTTGATAAAATAAAATCTATTTTACCTCAGCAGGGGGAACTTTTAAAACTTATTGAATTTCAACGAGACCGATATTGTCTAATGACTAATCTTGTTTCGGTCTTTTTGAAGCAAGGTTTTGTTGGATCTGTGAATTATTATATAAACTCCATGGGTGTAGATGAAGCTGTAAGGTATGCTGCAAAATTCGTGTTTAATACGTTGAGGTATCAAGTTGTCAAGTATTTGGGACTTTTCAATGTCTGTTATAAATATGCCTTGGCACAGGAACGAAATGTTGAAACTAGAGAAATTGTCGGTATTGATAGCCTTTTGATGCGAATGGAGTATAATGCTGATACGCCTTATGGACGAAAGGCGAGTGATGCAGGTGCTCCCTTTGCTGTAATAGATTATTTTGATAAGCTTTATTCGCATCAGAATGATGCAGGTTATGAGTTACTCGATGAGTACGAAAAACAAAATGTAAGGCGAATTAGAAATATTGTTCTAAGCTAACCAATCGGTACGTAAGTATTCGGTGAAAGCCGTATTGTGCGCCTAGATAAAGTTTCGTACCTTTGCACCATGATTTTAAATTTTTCAAATTATGGTACGTAAATCACCATTAGCCCGTATGGCGGTACCTATATAATATATTACCTTTGCAT
>ERZ1026866.1497-NODE-1497-length-11814-cov-14.566800_pt1 | contig 11814 bp, 8 predicted proteins | sample MGYA00380163_ERZ1026866 | MGnify/ENA primary metagenome ERZ1026866 (study PRJEB33269, sample SAMEA4719799) | human gut metagenome | biome: human-associated habitat; feature: organic feature; material: feces | place: Cameroon | collected 2013-10 ...
GGTACAACCAATTCCTCGTGATCTGGAGCAATGCTCCCGTACCAACAGCGGGCAGGTTTCCTGGCTGAAAGCTCAACGCCTGCCGCCGCCTTCCCAAGCAATGCTCAGTGACCGGTGCAAATGCACCCTGGCGGCAGGCTCCCTTATCACAGTGACGAGATCGTGCGGGATTTGCACCCGCTTCCCTTTTACCCTTTCCAGAGCGCCGGAAGGCTCCGCCACCCGGCAAACAATGAAAGGCACCTGCTGTTTTATGTTCAGTTTTCGATTCATTGTAGCACATTGCATCCAAAAGCGCAAGGTGCTGTTTGTATGTTCTGCCGAATTTTTTCGGTCTTCCTAGGCGCCCTTACAGCCGCCGGTGCAAAATCTCACACAAGCGTTTCCTATCCAGCGGTTTGGCGGCATGCTCGTTCATACCGGCGGTTTTGGCCGGCTGCACATCCTTGGCAAAGGCGTTGGCCGTCATGGCAACAATGGGCACCTGCGCGGCATCGGCTTTGGGCAAAGAACGGATGGCCGCGGGGCGCGTTTTTGTATTTTGTCGGTTTACAACTTTAAATCGCTTGCAGTTGGCATGGCAGTGTGGTAAGCTAATATGGATTTAATATGGTAGCGGTTATCTATGCTGCCGTGCGGGCCGCTGCCTTTACCCCGCGCGGCAGCACAAATAAAAATGGGAGAAAACAATATAAGTTTATGCAGAATCGTGAACGGCTCGGAAGCCGGCTTGGCTTCATCATGCTGTCAGCCGGCTGCGCCATTGGCTGCGGCAATGTGTGGAAATTCCCCTGGATGTGCGGCCAGAACGGCGGCGGCAGTTTTATGCTGCTGTACATTATTTGTCTGGTCGTGCTGGGTCTGCCCGCCATGACGATGGAATTTTCCGTTGGGCGTGCCGCGCAGGCCAGCCCTATCCGCATGTACCAGAAGTTGGAAAAGCCCGGCTGCAAGTGGGGCATTTTCGGCATTGCCAGCCTGATTGGCAACATTGCCCTGATGGCATTTTACACCGTGGTGACCGGGTGGATCATCTATTATTTCATCAAGTTCCTTACCGGCCAAAACGCAGATTTCGGATTTACCCAGATGATTACGAACCCCACGGTGAATGTGGTGTTTTTGCTGGTGACTGTTGTGGTAGCGTTTGCCATTTTAAGCTTTAACCTGCAGGGCGGGCTGGAGCGCATTACCAAATATATGATGCTGGCCCTGTTGGTGCTGATGCTGGTGCTGGCGGTGCACAGCCTGCCCCTGCCGGGCGCGGCAGAAGGCTTGAAATTTTACCTGGTGCCGGATTTTGGAAAGATTGATGGCAGCGTTGTGGTGGGCGCCATGAACCAGGCGTTCTTTACCCTTTCCGTCGGCATGGGCGGCATGGCGATTTTTGGCAGCTACATTGAAAAAGAACACTCCCTGATGGGGGAATCCGTCCACATTATTGTGCTGGATACTTTGGTTGCGGTGCTGGCCGGCATCATCATGTTCCCCGCCTGCTTTACCTATGGGCTGGAAGTGAACGCCGGGCCCAGCCTGCTGTTTGATACCATGGCTACCGTGTTCAACAACATGACCGGGGGCCGCTGGTGGGGCACGCTGTTCTTTTTGTTCATGGTGTTTGCCGCGCTTTCCACCGTGTTGGGCGTGTGCGAAAACATCCTTGCCATGGTGCGGGAGCTGACCGGGTTAAACCGCCCCAAGGGCGCTTTGCTGTGTGGCGTGGGCATCTTTCTGTTGGCGCTGACCACCGCGCTGGGCTACAGTGTACTGCATTTCCAGCCGTTTGCCGCGGGCACGGCCTGGCTGGATCTGTGGGATTTCATTGTTTCCAATAACATTTTGCCGCTGGGTTCGCTGGTATTGGCGCTGTTCTGCTGCAACTCTTTCGGTTGGGGGTGGGATGCTTTTGTTCAGGAAGCCAACACCGGCAAAGGCTTAAAAGTACAGCCCTGGATGAAGCCGATCTTCCGCTTTGTGGTGCCCGCCGCCATTGCGTTCATTTATATTTACGGCATGGCAACTTTTGCATGGAATTGATCCCCCCGCTTTTTATAAAACCTTATCTTAATAAAACCTTATCTTTCCCTGCAGGCAGTGTGGCGGCGTTCCGTCATTCTGCCTGCTTCTTTTTGCCCAATTTGGCGGGAATACCAAAATCTCCGTTTAACATTGCGCTTTCGCCACCCGGATGTTAAACTGTTAACAAGAGTATACCGCGATAAACACATGTAAGGAGCCCCCCATGGACAACGTGAAAATTCTGGAAGTAAAACAGAGCATTTTTGCTTCCAATGATGAACAGGCCGCCCAGCTGCGGCAGAGCCTGAAAGAGAAAAAGATTTTTCTGCTGAATTTGATGAGCGCACCGGGCAGCGGCAAAACCACCACCCTGCGCAGCACCATTGCCGCGCTGAAAGATGAGCTGCGCATCGGTGTGATGGAAGCGGACATTGATTCCGATGTGGACGCCAAAGCCATTGCCGCTACCGGGGCAAAAGCCATCCAGCTGCACACCGGCGGCATGTGCCACCTGGATGCCGAGATGACCCGCCAGGGGCTGGAGGGCCTTGGCCCCCAGGATGTGGACCTTGTGGTACTGGAAAACGTGGGCAACTTGGTCTGCCCGGCAGAGTTTGACACCGGTGCGGTGAAAAACGCGATGATCCTATCCGTGCCAGAAGGAGACGATAAGCCGCTGAAGTACCCCCTGATGTTTCAGGTGTGCGATGTGGTTCTTATCAACAAAATTGACGTTTTGCCGTATTTTGATTTCGATATGGACAAATGCCGGGAATATATCGCCCTACGCAACCCCAAGGCAAAGGTCATCCCCATCTGCGCCAAAACCAGCGAGGGCATTGCCGAATGGGCTGACTGGCTGCGGGAGCAGGTGAAAGCGTGGCAGGCATAAGGGCACAGCAAACCCGGACCGCCTGCAAGAGCAGCATAAACGAAACGGAAGATGCACAGAGCAATAAAAGGAGCAAGCCATGAGCGAACCGACCGCTTTCCCACTGGACGAAAGCAAGCTGCCGTTCAAGATCCCCAAGGACGCAAAGCCGCGGGAAAAAATTATGAAGCTGGGGCAGATGATCACCGACCGTGTGCCCGCCAAGCTGCGCCCCCTGACGGTGGAGGACCCCGAATATTGGGGTCTGGCCAGCATTGTGACTGACGAAATGGCCGATGTTGCCCTGAAAATGAAGGTGCGCCAGCCAATGACCCTGCCGGAGCTGGAAAAAGCCACCGGCAAACCCGCCAAAGAGCTGGAACCACTGCTGTATCAGATGAGCTGCGTTGGCCTGTTGGAATACAACTGGGAGAACCCCCGGCGCGAAAAGCAGTACATTCTGCCCATGTTTGTGCCCGGCAGCGCCGAGTTCTTTAACATGAACAAACAGCAGATTGCCGACCACCCCGAAGTGACCGCCTTTTTTGAGCGGATGACCTTTTTGCCGCTGGAACACATTACCGCCATGGTGCCCCCAGGCGGCGCAGGCATTGGCATGCACGTGATCCCGGTCGAAAAAGCCATTGAGACCGAAAACCACTCGCTGGATATCGAACACATCTCCCACTGGCTGAAAAAATACCAGGGCAAGTATGCCGCCGGCCCCTGTTCCTGCCGTATGTCCCGCGCCGCCATGGGTGAAGGCTGCGGCGATGACCCGGATGACTGGTGCATCGGCGTGGGCGATATGGCGGACTATCTGGTGGAAACCAACAAAGGCCATTATGTGACCTATGACGAAGTGATGCGGATCTTGCAGAAAGCCGAGGACAACGGCTTTGTGCACCAGATCACCAACATTGACGGCGAGAACAAGATTTTTGCCATCTGCAACTGCAATGTCAATGTCTGCAACGCTTTGCGCACCAGCCAGCTGTTTAACACCCCCAACATGAGCCGCTCGGCTTACGTTGCCAAAGTGGAACCGCAAAACTGCGTTGCCTGCGGCCGCTGTGTGGAGTTCTGCCCCGCCGGTGCCGTTAAACTGGGCCAGAAGCTGTGCACCAAAAACGGCCCTGTGCAGTACCCCAAGCAGGAACTGCCCGACACTGTAAAGTGGGGCCCTGAAAAATGGGCGGTGGACTACCGCGATAAAAACCGCATCAACTGCTATGATACCGGCACCGCCCCCTGCAAAACCGCCTGCCCCGCCCACATTGCGGTGCAGGGCTACCTGAAAATGGCCGCGCAGGGCCGCTACCGCGATGCACTGGCACTGATCAAAAAGGAGAATCCCTTCCCCGCCGTGTGCGGGCGCATCTGCAACCGCCGGTGCGAGGATGCCTGCACCCGCGGCACCGTAGACCAGGCGGTGGCCATTGACGCCGTGAAAAAGTTTGTAGCCCAGCAGGACCTGAACGCCGCCCACCGCTATGTTCCGCCGGTGGTGCAGCCCTCTTTGCAGGGGCCGTGGCCGCAAAAAATTGCCATCATCGGCGGCGGCCCGGCCGGGCTTTCCTGCGCGTACTTCCTGGCATTGCAGGGCTACCGCCCCACCGTGTTTGAGAAAAACGAACACCCTGGCGGCATGCTGCGGTACGGCATCCCCAGCTTTAAGCTGGAAAAAGATGTGATTGATGCGGAAATTGACATCCTGCGGGAGCTGGGTGTTACCATCCGCTGCGGTGTGGAAGTTGGCAAGGACGTTACCCTTGCCCAGCTGCGCGCCCAGGGGTACAAGGCGTTCTATCTCGCCATCGGCTGTCAGGGCGGCCGCACAGCGGGGGTTCCCGGCGAGGACGCTGCGGGCATCCAGACCGCCGTTGCGCTGCTGCGCACTGTGGGCGGGGACGAAAGCCATAAAATGACCGGCAAAACCGTGGTGATCGGCGGCGGCAATGTTGCCATTGATGCCGCCCGCGTTGCCCTGCGCTGCGGGTCCAGCGATGTGACGATGGCCTGCCTGGAACCGCGGGAAAAGATGCCCGCTTCCGCTGAAGAGATCGCCGAGGCGGAGGAAGAGGGCACTGCCATCCGCTGCGGATACGGCCCCAAAGAATTTTTGACAAAGGATGGCCATGTGTGCGGCGTGGCGCTGAAAAGATGCACCGGCCTGTACGATGCCGAGGGCCGCTTTGCCCCCACCTATGATGAAAGCGTGACGATTACCCTGCCGTGTGACAATGTTGTGCTGAGCATTGGCCAGTGCATCCAGTGGGGCAACCTGCTGGATGGCGAAGCCGTGCAGCTTGGCCGCGGCCAGGGCGCTGTGGCCGATGCCACGACTTACCAGACTGCCCAGCCGGATATCTTTGTGGGCGGCGATGTGTACACCGGCCCGCGCTTTGCTATTGATGCGATTGCCGCAGGCAAGCAGGGCGCCATTTCCATCCACCGTTTTGTGCAGCCCAACACCAGCCTGACCATTGGCCGCAACCGCCGCGATTTTTATGAGCTGGATAAAACCAATCTGGCCCTTGGCGATTATGACCGTGCGCCCCGCCAGACAGCCGCGATGGATGATGCCATTGACGCGCACCGTTCTTTCCGGGATGCCCACCTGACCCTGACCGAAGCGCAGGTAAAAACCGAAACAGCCCGCTGCCTGGGCTGCGGTGCCAGCGTGGTGGACCCCAACAAGTGCATTGGCTGCGGCGTTTGCACCACCAAGTGTGAATTTGACGCCATCCACCTGCACCGTGACCTGCCTGAATGCAGCACCATGGTGCGGTCGGAAGATAAGTTCAAGGCCATTCTGCCTTACATGGCAAAGCGCGAAGTGAAGATCCGCTTTGGGAAAAAGGATAAGTAAATGCACGAACTTGGCATTGTGTTCCACATCATCCGCACGGTGGAGGATGTGGCCAAAGAAAACCACGTTGCCCGCATCCAGCGGGTAACACTGCAATTAGGCGAGGTTTCCGGCGTGGTGGAAAGCTACCTGCAGGACTGCTGGAAATGGGCCGCCGCCAAATCAGAGATTTTGTCCGGTGCCGCGCTGACCGTGGAGCAGATCCCCGCCATTACCCTGTGCGAAGACTGCGGCCAGCAGTACCCCACCGTGCCCCATGGCCGCACCTGCCCCCACTGCCAAAGCCCCCATACCCACCTGCTGCAGGGCAACGAGATGATGATCAAAGAAGTAGAAGCCGTGGAGCCGGAGACATCCGAAGCTTCCGGCTGAGAAAAATTCCCCGCACAGGCTGCGTTATGCGGCTTTGTGCGGGGATTTTTTTGTATTTGCGGGCGGTTTATGCTATACTTGAAACTGGTATTGTGAAAACGGAAAGGATGAACCATTCCCCATGCGGCAGATCGACTTTGAACACGGCGGCATTGCACAAAACATCTTGAAAGCAGCGCTGCCCATGTTGGTGGCGCAGGTGCTGAACCTGCTGTATAACATTGTGGACCGCATTTATATTGCGCGCATCCCGGATATCGGCACGGCGGCGCTGGGCGCGGTGGGGCTTTGCTTCCCCATTATTGTCATTATTACGGCGTTCAGCAATTTGTTCGGCAGCGGCGGCGCACCGTTGTTCGCCATCGCCCGCGGCAGCGGGGATAAGGCCCGTGCCAGGCTGATTTTGAACCTGGCCTGCACGCTGTTATTGTGCTGCGCCGGTGTATTGATGGTCATTGGCCTGCTGTTTGCCCGGCCCATTCTGATCTTATTCGGTGCTTCGCCGGAAGCATTGCAGTATGCGCTGCCGTACCTGATGCTGTACTTGCTGGGCACCTACCCTTCCATGCTCACAACAGGGCTGAACCCGTTCATCAATGCGCAGGGCTATGCCACAGCCGGTATGCTCAGCGTGGTGATCGGCGCAGCGGCCAACCTGGTGCTGGACCCGGTGTTTATCTTTGTGTTGGGCATGGGCATCCGCGGCGCGGCGGCTGCCACGGTGCTTTCGCAGCTGCTTTCGGCGGCGTTTGTGGTGTATTTCCTGCGCTGCAAGTCGGAATACCGCGTGAAGCCGCTGCCTTTACGTCAGCTGGCCGCCAACGGGCGCTGCATCGGCGATATCGTCAGCCTTGGCACAGCGGGCTTCATCATGCAGCTGACCAACAGCGTGGTGACGATCTGCTGCAACAATGTGCTGTCCGTGACCGGCGGCGATGTGTACATCTCGGTCATGACGATCATTTCCAGCGTGCGCCAGATGGTGGAAACGCCGATTTATGCCATTACCGAGGGCTCTTCCCCCATTATCAGCTACAATTACGGCGCACGCCGCCCCCGCAAGGTGCTGCGCGCCGCCGTCTCCATGGCCCTGATGGCTTTGGTATACACCCTTACGATCTGGGCGGTCATTCTGTTGGCACCGCACTTCCTCATCTCCATTTTCAGCAGTGATCCCACCCTGCAGGCGGATACCATCCCCGCCATGAAGCTGTATTTTTCCACCTTTGGTTTTATGCTGCTGCAATATGTGGGCCAGACAGTGTTCAAATCACTGAACAAGCGCCGCCACGCGGTGTTTTTCTCGCTGCTGCGCAAGGTCATCATTGTGGTGCCGCTCACCTACCTGCTGCCTTATGCTTTTGGCATGGGCACCGACGGCGTGTTTGCTGCGGAGCCGGTTTCCAACGTGATCGGCGGCAGTTTGTGCTTTATTGTAATGCTGATTACCGTTTTGCCGGAGCTGAAACGGATGGAGCGGGAGGATGCGAAGACGGGGAAATAGCGGGAGGTTCGTTCACAGATTATTTCCTTGCGGCATTTTTATCGATATTTCGCTTGTGAAGTGGATTTACTTTACAGTGTAGCAGCACGTACAAACGCACATTTCTTGTTTTGCTCCAAATGGCTTCTCCGCTTCCAATAAGCAGAAGAGATAAAGAAAAACTCTCCCTCAACGGCCAGATGCACGGAATCAAGCCGGCATCGCTGAAGGGAGAGTTTTATTTTTTATCTGGTCGTGTTATCGGGACGTCGAGGACGCCGTCCCCTACATGTGGGGATTAGGTGGTGGAAAAATTTGCAATGCGCAACGCCGCAAGGTCCGTTAGCGGCGTAGTCGGATGACCACGCCCTATAGGCAGGGCAACACAGAAATTTGCAATTTCCCGCATAGCAAGGACCTCCATGCGGGACGATGCGAGCATCGTCCCCTACAAATTATTTGCAGCGTTTGCCTTGATAGGCAAGGTTTCTCCGCGGCGGGGTGAGGCAGCCCGCCCTACAGATTATTTTCATGTTTGCAACGCATAATAACGTGCTTTGTAGGGAACGGTCTTGACCGTTCCGGGGCCGTAAGCGAATGTGCTTGAGATTTTACGGCATCATAATATTTGGTATTCCTTTACCATTTCAGGCACTTATTCCGCCGCAACTCCACTCAGCATAGCCGTTATCCCCTCCGCCAGCTGTTCGGCGGCCTGGGTTGTTGTCAGCTCTCCGTTGCTGCAGGCAGTCAATACGGCGGCGTACAAGCCGTCCGGCACAGCGGCCAGAGCCGGGCTTTCAAATGTGGGGTCAAGTGGGAAATCCACAAAAGCCATCATGCGGTTGTTGGCTTCCACCACCAGCGGGTTTACCAGGCCTGCTGCTGTGGCAGCCGCACGGCCAGTGGCGGAATCCGGCAAACCGCAGGCAGTGCCCATGATAGAAGCACCCATATCCTCGTTCAGCAAAAAGTTGACCAGAATCGCCGCTTCTTTCGGGTGCTGGCAGCTGCTGTTGATGGCAAGGGCCAGATATACTTTAGAAAATCCGCCGTTGGCCTGCCCGCCAAAGGCGATCTCATCCCCTACCAAAAAGCCGCTGGCATCTTTTAACGCACTGCGGTAGGTTTCGGCGTCGGCATCCCAGGCAAAGGTACCGGCGTACTGGCCGTTCTGCCACATGGGGGTCTGGTCCAGCGTTCCATTCGTCTGCTGGGCGGCAAGGGTGGGCATGACATGGTTTTCTTCCAGCGCCTGCAAAAATTCCAGCCCGGTTTTGATCTCGTCTGCCGAATATTGCAGCTGGCGATCCGCCACCCACGCTTTGCCAGTGGTAGATTCCAGATAACTGACCATCAGGTTCATGCGGGCGGCTGCATCCATGGCCAGGGGGTAATATTCCTCCCCCAGCACCTCGCGGAAGGTGTTGCCTGCGGTCAGCAGCTCCTCATAGGTTTTGGGCGCATCGATCCCTGCCTGTTCAAAAGTGCGGGTGTTCCAATAAAAAATGCGGCCTGTTACCGACATGGGCACAGCCAGCAAAGCGCCATCCACTGTGCAGGCATCCAGCGCACTCTGGCTGAACTGCTCCAGATCGATCACATCGCTATATTCGTTCAGGTCAACAAACTGATTGGCGCTTTTGTCGTCGTGGCCCAGCCAGGTCCAGTCCACCTGCATCACATCGGCGGTTTGATCCTCGTCAGCGATGGTGCCATAGGTGGTTTCTACAGTAATATATTGCAGTTTTGCCTCAAATGCCTGGATGGCTTGCTGGTAGGTTTCGGTGCGGGCATCGTCCCCCCACCAGCTCATGGTCAGGGTAACGGGTTCCGGCTGGGTGGATGCCGGTCCGGGGGCAGACTGCTGCGCCGTGCCGCAGGCGGCCAGCTGCAATGCCAGTGCGCCAACCAGCGCAAGGGCCGCGGCGTTTGCTGTTGTTTGGTTCATCGGGTTCCCTTTCTTGCAGTTGCCTGCAATGTGGATTTGCGGTTACCCCTATTATAGCGGATTCCAGTTTTTCTGTCACGGGTTGGGCGGATAATTTTGGGGGCGATTTTGCAGCATGGGAAAGGTTGGTATAAATTGTCAAGTTTGTAACGCCCCCCCCCGCCGTGGAGAAACCTTGCCGCAGTGCAAATATGCAATGACCCAATCCCCATATGTAAGGGATATTGTCCTTGGCCGCCCGACGGACGTAAATAAAATTGCATGTTTGCCCATCGCCGCGTGGTAGGACCTGCCATCTCCGACCTGAAAGCCGGGATTTTCAATCCCAGTTGGCCTCCGAAACGCGCCTGCGGATGCAGCGCCCCCTGGCAGCCAGATGACACGTTTTGCCGCAAATTTGTTATGGCATGCATAACACAGCCTCGTAACGTTCAAGACCGTTCCCCACAGAACATTTTATAGCATGCAATGATTATTTTACCCTACATCTCACCCGTAGGGGCGCACAGTGTGCGCCCGCGGCCGTGCGGAGAATGGTGTGGTGAAACATATGGCAAGCAGCGTACCATTCAGGTTTCTCAACGGCGGGATGAGGGCATCCCGCCCTACGGATAGCAAAAGGGCCGCAGGCGCTTTTGCTGCCTGCGGCCCTGCCCGTGGGCGGACAGAGCGCCCCGCGGGGATACTTTTGAATATTAACAGCAGCTTACGGCCTCCAAACAGGCATTTTGCCGCTGTATATCATCACTTTACCACAGTCACATCCTCGGTGTCCTGCCAGCAGAAATCCTGATCGAACCACGGATCCATGGAGCTGTCTTTGCGGATAACGACGTCCTCGCAGCGGATGCTTTTGCCATGTACGCAGGTAAAGCCATTCACTTTTCCGGGAATCATGCCGGGCACCTCGCTGGGGCGCAGGTCCCAATGGTCAATGGGCCATGCGGTCTGCTTGCGGATGTCCACCCGGATGTGGCGGAACGAGATATCTTCCAGGCTGTTGCCCTCGCTTCCGTGCAGGAAAATGCCGTTTTCGCCGCTGCAGTTAATGTTTTCAAAGTGTACATTGCGGATATGCCCCGCCCTGTTGCCCTGTTTGCGGTCCACCGCCGTCACACAGATGGCTTCGGCTTCGCCCCACCACTGGTCAGAGAACATGCGGGTGTTGATGTGCAGGTTGGCAAAGGTCACGTTTTCAATGTTGCCGCCATCACGCAGCATCAGAGAGATGCCGCGGTTGGTGCGGGAGATAACGCAGTTGGTGACGGTAATATTGCGGAAGTCCGAAACGCTCTCGGTGCCAAACTTGATAGCGGCACTGGTGGAGGTCAGCGTACAGTTGGAAACCACAATGTTCTCACACGGGCCAAGATGTGCATTTTTCTCAGTGGTCTTGAAAACAATGCAGTCATCGGCGGATTCAATATGGCAATTGTTGATGCGTACATTGCGGCAGTGGTCGGGATCAATGCCATCGCAGTTGACCATTTTCAGGTTGTTCAAAATGCGGATGCCATCAATCAGCACATCCTGGCAGCCCACCATATGCACGGTCCAGAACGCGCTGCGGGTCAGGGTGACTTCACGGATGGTCAGGTGCTGCACACCTTTCATCAGCAGCATGGGAATGCGCGGGTAATAGGTTCCCTCAATAAAGTTATGGTCGATCTCGCCGTAAAAGTTTTCTTCGGAGCCATCGATTACGCCGCTGCCGCTGATGCAGACATCCTCGGCATCCTTAGCCATAATGAAATAATTCTTCGGCTCACCGTCATATTCGCAGTTTTCGTAAGAGGGCACTTTGAGCGATGTATCGCGGTAATGGTCGCGGTAGGCAGCTTCCACTTCCAAGAAGTCCTCTTTGTTTTCGCTGGCTTTCAGGCGGGAGCCGTGCTCCAGGTGCAGCTCCACATGGCTGTGCAGCAAAATGGAACCGCATTTGTAAATATGGCCGCCCGGCACCAGCACCCGGCCGCCGCCGGCTGCCGCGCAGGCATCAATGGCTTTCTGGATGGCAGGGCCATCGTTTGTGGTGCCATCACCCACGGCACCATATTGCAAAATATCATAAATCATGATTGGCCTCCTTGGGGAGTATTCAGGGTGTATCAGCTGGGCCGAAAGCCCGGATAATCTTCACAGGTAATCGTTGTTTTTCATTTTTCGATACACCTTAGAAGCTATTTTTTGTCATCATTGCGCACCGGCTTTATCTGGTGCGCAATGATGATAAAACAGCTTCTTAA
>ERZ1026866.1499-NODE-1499-length-11811-cov-9.285386_pt1 | contig 11811 bp, 10 predicted proteins | sample MGYA00380163_ERZ1026866 | MGnify/ENA primary metagenome ERZ1026866 (study PRJEB33269, sample SAMEA4719799) | human gut metagenome | biome: human-associated habitat; feature: organic feature; material: feces | place: Cameroon | collected 2013-10 ...
ATGATCTCAAATGGATCTCGGGTTCCATATTTCTTGATTAATTTCTTTGTTTCTGTATATATGTAAGTGTTTCTCAAATAAATCACCTCAAAAGTAAAAAATAAAAGGGCAGAAATATCCTTGTAACTATAAGGTAACAGATTAGGTGTACAATAATCCCGCCTTCTATTATTTTTCCTCTTGGTTTTTCAGATATTTTTTCGGTGTAAATTTCTTTGCACGTCTTTTGGAATCCAGATAAAGGCTCTGGATCTCATCCATAAAAGCTATTTTATCTTCGTCTGTCAGTGATCCACCGGCAAACATAGCTGCAGCCTGTTCCAGAATCTGCTGAGCCTGTCTGGCACCACGGTTACCAAACTGTTCGGATGCCTCTGTGATAAAAGCTTCATTCTCACTCATGAGATAAGAAACATCACACTGTAATGCATCTGCCAGTTTCTGATACAGAACATTTTGTTTTGGGAAACGTCCTTCTACTTCCCAGGATCGAATGGTCCTATATGAAACACCAACCATGCTGGCCAGTTCCTGCTGACTCATCTTTTTTTCTTTTCTTAATGATCTTACTTTTTCACCGAATGTCATAAACATACCTCTTTCTAAGCCTTGTCTTATAAGTTTCATTAGCCGCTTCAAGGCAAAACGGGAAATGTGTCTCCTAAAAAATAAAAATTAATCTTGACAAAGGGAAATATCTCTCCTATAATGTGAATCACAGATAAGGGAAACATCTTTCCTATAAGATACACAATATTTCCTCTTTTGTCAATGAATATGTGGAATGAATTTCCTATATTTTAAAGAAAACAGGAAGGATGCACAGTCATTGACAGTCAAAATGGGATACATGTTACAAAAAGAGGAAAGACGTATGGGAGGTGACAATGTGAGTCAGGATCAGACTTCTATTATCTGTATTGATCTGAAGTCCTTTTATGCTTCTGTAGAATGCGTAGAACGTGGACTGGATCCGTTTAAAGCAAACCTGGTGGTTGCAGATCCGACCAGATCAAAGTCAACAATCTGCCTGGCAATCACTCCGGCTATGAAGTCTCTTGGCATCAAGAACCGGTGCCGGATCCATGAGATACCGGATTGTGTGAAGTACATCACAGCCATGCCAAGGATGCAGCTGTATATGGATTATTCCGCAAAGATCTATGGAATCTATCTGCGGTACGTCTCAAAAGAAGATATCCATGTGTACAGTGTCGATGAGTGTTTTATTGATGTGACAAACTATCTGCAGCTTTATCATCTCACTGCAAAAGAAATGGCGGTAAAGCTTATGCAGGAGGTTATGGAGGAAACAGGTATCACTGCAACCGCTGGTGTGGGAACCAATCTGTATCTTGCTAAGATCGCAATGGATATCGTAGCAAAGCATGTGGATGACCATATTGGAATCCTGGATGAATTCTCTTACAGAGAGCAGCTATGGGATCATAAACCATTAAGTGACTTCTGGAGGATTGGATCCCGGACTGAAAAAAAACTAGCCGGTTATGGAATCCATACAATGGGCGATATTGCAATGGCTTCTTTAAGATCCGAAGACTGGCTGTATAAGATGTTTGGGATTGATGCAGAGCTGTTGATCGATCATGCATGGGGATATGAAACATGCCGGATGAGTGACATCAAGAACTATCATTCGGAGGAACACAGCCTTTCAAATGGTCAGGTGCTGATGCGAAATTATTCTTTTGACGAAGCACTTGTGATCGTAAGGGAAATGACAGATAATCTGGTCCTGGATCTGTTTGAAAAAGGACTGGTAACAAGCTCTCTCACCTTATGGATCGCCTATGACCACAGGTATGAGCATGAGGCATCCAAAGGAACCGTAAAACTCGAAAGAGAAAGTAACAGTTCCAAAAAGATCATAGATGCAGTGGAAGATTTATATCTCAGGATTGCAGACAGATATACCGGAATCCGAAGAATCGAGGTGTGTGCGAACAGGGTTGCTCCTGAAAGTTATGTGCAGTACAGCCTGTTTGATGATCCCAAACAGACCGATAAGGAACGGCATTTACAGGAAGCAGTATTGAATGTAAAGCAGCGTTATGGAAAGAATGCGATCATGCGGGGATCCAACCTGCTGGAGTGTTCTACTTATAGAGAACGCAATGAGCAAATAGGTGGTCACCGTGCTTAGAGGAGGTGCAAAAAGTGCTGGCAAGTGCATATCAACCGTATTTATATTTACCAAGACCGGTTTCCAGGAGACATCCCATGGATGTAGGACGCAGGGCAAAACAGTTTGCTCCATTTGCGGCACTTCGTGGACTGGATGAAACAATCCGGCAACAGGAAATCATTTATGAACCAAAAAGAGATTTATCTGAGGAAAAGAAAAATGAGCTGGATATGAAATTAAGGATCCTGGCATATGGAATGAAGATACAGGCAACTTATTTTCAAAAGTCATGGAAGAATCCATTAATTGGTCAGTACCATACATTATCTGGAACCGTAGAATTTTTTGATCCATCAGTCCACTTACGGATTGATGATACCGAGATTCAGATCCAGGACATCTGTGATCTGACTGGTGATGTATTTGAAACTATTGAAATATCATGTTAATTAATCACAGCGGAATTTTTTATACCGGAAAGAGTGAGTGGTAGCTGGTGAAAGGATAAAAAAGGATGCACAGATCGACAAAGCAGATCTGATCAGAATAGAAATCGTGCTGTTCGTGTAGCTTTGGCACTTACGGAATGGATGGCATGATGCTCATAAGGCGGATTTGATTTCCCTTTGGTCCGTTGAGTAATAAATGGAGAAATATCTTATTGCTTAAAGGAGGAAGCCTATATGGGATCAGGTGCTATTAAATGGCATGTACACTGCTCTGTATGTGGAGCATTTATTGAAAAGAGCGCACAAAGCGATTCAGAAGTGGAGTGCAAAAAATGTCGCAGTACATTGGAGATATTTGTAAAGGATGATATGGTGTCGGTTCGTCCGATCCACATCCGAGATGAACAATTAAAGTCCAGGATGCGGACGTATTCCCGAAAGATGATGAATCAGGGATCATAACAGAATAGAATGAGCTGTCTGTAGTAAGCGTTGGATTTGGCAGGAACCATCAAGAACGCACCAGGCAGTAAGAGTTTGTCAAGGAGCTGAACCTGACTGGAATCACTAAGAGCCCGGCAAAACATTTACGGATACACTGCAAGATCAGAAGTATTTTCTGGTTTTGGAGATTGTTGAAGTATTTGTTTTGTCGGGCTTTTTTGACGTATTTCGAAAATTTTTAAATTTTTTGTCGTACCCCACTGTAAAACAGGCTCTCAGCGTTTCGTTATATAGAGGTTGAATTCTTTTTTGCAAAAATAATTGTAAATAGAGATTTTGATAATATGACACAAAGGAGGAAGCAAAGATGACTGAAATCGAATACCAGGAATTTGTAAGGCATTGTCCTTACGATGCTATGGGCGATTATTCCATGTTTCGCAAAGAGCAAACAGAGAATGAATCAGAAGATGCACATATCAACTGAATAAGCCAGGCAATCTGGCAAACTTAATCTAAACGCAGATACATGCGTTACAAAGGAGTCGCGGACTCCCGTTCAAAAAAAACGGGTGAGTTCGTGACCTCTTGTACTGCAGTTCTTTATGTCTGTGCAGAAATTCCATAAAAGATGGAATGGACCACCCGGAGCCGAAAGGCAGAAAGGTGGTCTTTATGTTGACATTAAAAGAACTGAAAAAAATCGTGAAAGTTGCTGATGTGGAGAAGAGAATCCCAAGCGTGAAATCCTTGAAGGAACACAAAGTTGTAGTAAAGGAAATGATCAATGCAGATACAACAATCTCTGTTTATGATCACGGATATGTACTTTATACAGCAGGAAATCAATCAACCGTATTTCCGCTTCATAGTTGTGATGACTATGAATATGTGAGTGTAACTGGCGATAACGAGGAATTCAATAAAGAGTTCTTTGATAATGAAAACTGGTATATCCGTCTGCTGATGGAGGCTGAAGACCGTATGGCATACAGCCAGAGCAAAATCAGCACCAATCATGGTGTGTTTTCTAACAGCGATGTTACAGATGATGCGGAGATTATGAGAGGATCTTCAAAAGATTTTGTTGACGATGTTATCGACAGAGAAATTCTGAATGCTCTGATCAAGGAGTTAACAGAGAGACAAAAGACGGTGCTTAATCTGGTTTATTTCGAAGAAATGCGCCAGCAGGATATCGCGGATTATCTGGGAATCAAACAGCAGAGTGTAAATGACCTCCTGAGCAGGGCATTAAAAACGATGAAAAAAAAGGCTGAAAACGAAGAATTTTAAAAAAATTTCAAAAAAATTGAATCAGACCACTGTAAAACAGGCTCTCAGCGTTTCGTTATATGAAGGGTTTGCATAGAACACCTTCATGTACCTTGAAAAATGAATAGCCTGCCCGGAGTGATATTCGGTTTGAACATGCATAAAGCGAAAAGCTGCGTGTCTGCCAGAAGAAAACGTATCAGAGATGGAAACTGATATAGGAACGGATCCGGGAAAGAAAACAGGAAAACGCTTAAATCTTAAATCAAAATAAAATGTCTGAATCTGAAAAGAGGATGACAGTAGAAATCATGTGGCGGTATTTGTGACAAACAGGTACCGCCATATATTTGTGCTGTTATCTCAGCTTGTGCTGACTGTCCCAAATAGCGCAAATTTCAGGAAAGGAGGCGATCATCTTCGGATAAAAGATAATACGCAGAAACTAACAGATAACCATACACAAAAGAATCAGAAAGGAAGGATTTAAGAGAATGAACGTGAAAAAGAAAGCACGCAGGGTGATGTCTGGATTACTGACAGCAGTAACGGTCCTATCGACGGTACTCTCTCCCGTTGTTGCCTATGCTTCTGATGATGCCGGATCTGTAAAAAAGATTCCGTATTATGAGGAGATCAAGGATCAGCTGGATGAGGATGAAGTGGTAACTGCAAAGGATTATGAGATCAAGGTTGGAGACAATTTCGATGTAAAGAGTGATTATACCGGTCTTACGATTCAGGATGACAGCAAAGTAAAAGTTATATTTCAGGAAGCAAAAGATACGGACGGGAATGACTTTTCTACCAATTATGCCAATTCCTATAAGGCAGTCTATTATGTAGAACCACAGACAACGGATCACCCAACCTACCAGATTAATCGAAAGATCGTGGTAAAAGAAGCGGATCAACAGAAAGATTCGCAGTCAGAAAGCTCTTCTGATCAGGATGCTGGTTCTTCCGATAAGACAGAAACAGAGGATTCGGAGGCTGACTCGTCTACAGAGGAAACTGGTTCTGCTGACACGGAGAGCAAAACAGAACTGACAGAAAAAGAATTTGATGCAGAGATCGAAGCAACGGAGGATCAGGAGACCGTTGATCCGGAAACCGGGATCACACTCTCAGAGGTTATGCAGGAAGCTGTTGACCAGGAAGTTGCTCTTGCAGATCTTGAAGCAGGCGAAAGTATTACTTTTGACATGCCAATGATGCTTGCTTCCGGTGAAACAGGAACAAAATCAGTCACAGTCACAGCCGGTTCCTGGTACTATTACGCAGACTATGGATTAGGTTCTTATCTGACTTGTCCATATTATGTGAAATGGGGAAGCATCAATGCGACAGCATACTGTGTTGAACCATCGAAAAAAGGACCGGGAAATGGAACTTATACGATCCAGAAACTTGCCGATGGAAAGACACTTGCAAAGGTCTGCTATTACGGAACAAAAGCAAGTGATGAGAATGGTTTTTTCGATGAGAAACATCCGGATTTCCCGGCAGGAAAGAGATTCATCATTACCCATCTTGCAGCAGCTTATGCAAATGGATCCAGTGACTGGGCATCCGGAACTAATGCAACAGGAAAGAACCTGGCGATGGAGCTTTACAATTATTGTGTAAATATGCCGGACATTCCGTCTGTAGATATGAGCTTTTCCGAATCTAATGTAAAGGCTTATGTGGAAGGAAACAGCCAGCGAACAAGCGTGATCACATTCAAAGCAGATAAACTGCAGACGATTACATTTAAGCTGCCAAGTGGTGTAAAGCTTGTAAATGTAACAACCGGTAAAACCAGTGCTGCAGGAGCAAGTGTAGAAATTAGTGGAGGTACACAGTTTTATCTGACAGCACCACTTGATCAGGCAGAGAGCGTCTGTGCTACATTTTCTTCTCGGATGAAGGGAAGCATTGATAAAGAATACTCTGCTTACAAGATTGTAACAGGATCTGGGACACAGGATCTGGCTCTTGTTTTCGGTGAAGGTGTCGGAAATGAGAAATATGTGGATTTTAAAGTAACCTGGACAAAAGAATGCAAGGTATCCATTGTAAAGAAAGACCAGGATACAGGATATGCACTGGCTGGTGCAGTGTACGGGATCTATTCCGATGCTGCATGTACAAAGCTGATCGCAGAGATGCCTAAAACTGATCAAAATGGTGCTTCACAGCTTACAATGGAAAAGACACAGGAAGTTGTTTATCTGAAAGAAATTTCTGTTCCAACAGGGTATCAGATCGATACAAAGTCTTATAATGTGACTCTTGCTATCGGAAAGACAACGACCAAAAATGCAACGGATAAGCGAACAAATGCAAAGCTCAACATTGCAAAACAGGATGCTGAGACAGGCAATGAAGCCCAGGGAGATGCAACACTGGAAGGTGCGGTATATGGCCTTTATGCAAGAGAAGACATTGTTCATCCGGATGGAAGAACCGGAACGATCTATAAGAAAGACAGCCTGATCACATCCCTGACAACGGATAAGAATGGCGAAGCCTCTGTATCAGACCTCTATCTCGGAAAGTATTATCTGAAAGAGCTTAGTGCTCCGGTGGGATATGTACTGGATCCGACAGAACATGAGGTGGACTGTACTTACGAAGGTGCTACTGTTCCGACAGTAGAAAGAACTTCTGTATGTAAAGAAACAGTCATCAAGCAGCCGTTCCAGATCATCAAGGCAGCAAACAATGGAAAGACCGATGCAGATCTTCTGCAGGGAGTTGGTTTTTCAGCATGGCTTGTCAGTGATCTGAAAGTAAAAGCAGATGGAAGTTATGATTTTGATTCAGCCAGACCAGTTGTACTGACTGCAGATGGCCAGACAGAAATGTTTACCGATGAAAAAGGTTATGCAAGATCGATTCCGCTTCCATATGGAACTTATGTGGTAAGAGAAACCACAAGCAAACACAACTATGCACCGGTTGATGATTTTGTAGTGAAGATCACAGAGAATCATCCGGATACACCGCAGACATGGCGAGTGCTGCTGGATAAAGAATTCAAAGCAAAATTAAAGATCATCAAAAAGGATGCAGAAACACAGAAATCTGTACTCCTGGCCAATACTGAGTTCAAGGTATACGACCTGGATAATCAGAAATATGTGGAACAGACAACATCCTATCCGAAGCCAACGGTACACAAATCTTATTTCACAAATGAGGAAGGATACCTGGTACTGCCGAGAAATCTGAAACCTGGTAACTACCGGATTGAGGAAGTGACGGCACCCGATGGGTACATGATATCCAAAAACTATGTGACAGTTGCAGTTGATACAGATACTGCTTATCTGACCGATCCTGTCACAGGAGATGCAGTCATTGATGTGGAATATACCAATGCCCCGGTCAAAGGTCAGTTAAAGATCTATAAACAGGGTGAAGTGTTAAAGGAATTTGATAAGGACTTCCAGTATGAAATGGCTGGACTTGCAGGTGCTGAATTTGAAGTCTATGCGGCAGAGGATATCTATACTGCCGATCATCAGGTAGATGCAGATGGACAGAGAACTCTGTATTTTGCAAAGGATGCACTGGTAGCAACCGTCACAACGGATGCAGATGGTTATGCAACTGTAAAGAATCTTCCACTTGGCAGATACTATGTCAAAGAGAAGAATGCACCGGACACTTATGTGTTAAATACTGTGCCGGAAAATGTCGAATTTGCTTATGCGGATCAGGATACTGCAGTAATCGAGAAAGAAATCTCTGTCACAGATGAACGACAGAAAGTGTCGATTACTGTCGAAAAACAGGATGCTGAGACAGGCAATACAGTAGCCGGAGCAGTGTTCGGTATTTACAATGCAAAAGACATTCAGACGAAAGATGGAAAAGTGATCGTCAAAGCAGATACTCTTTTACAGGAAATGATTTCTGATGAAAAAGGTCAGGCAGCATGTACACTGGATCTTCCACTTGGAAGCTATTATGTAAAAGAACTGAAAGCACCAGATGGATTCGTATCTTCGGATGAAGTACTGAGATTTGATGCTTCTTATCAGGGGCAGGATGTACAGACAGTAACATTAAAATCCGTAAAGAAGAACCAGCCGACAACTGTTGAGATCACAAAATCAGATGCAACAACCGGTGTAGAACTGGATGGAGCTTATCTGAAAGTAACGGATAAAGATGGAAATGTAGTAGATAGCTGGACATCTTCCAAAGATGCACCGCATGTGATCAAATATCTGAAAGTGGGTGAGAATTATACCCTACATGAAGAGTTTGCACCGCATGGTTATCTGGTAGCCAATGATGTGACATTCACAGTCAAAGATACCGGAGAGGTTCAGAAAGTGGAAATGAAGGACGAGGTACCGGTTGGTGAACTCATCATCAACAAAAAGGGAGAATTTCTGGATTCTGTTACACTGGCCGATAAGGTCAAAGGTGTGGTGGAACACATTTTCAACTATGTAACCGGAAAACTGACAGATGTTACGTTTGAAGTCTATGCTGAGGAAGACATTAAGGCTGCCGATGGCGTCAGTGACGATTACTATAAAAAGGATGAACTGATTGCAACGATCAAGACAGATGAAACCGGTATTGCAAAACTGGAAAATCTTCCACTTGGTAAATACTATGTGAAAGAAACAGGAACTGCTTACGGCCATGTACTGGATGGTGAGATCCGTCATGTAGATCTGACTTACGTGGATCAGAATACACCGGTTGTAGTCTATGACAAAGACTGGCAGAACAACCGTCAGAGAGTAGAAGTCAGTGTACTTAAGAAAGAAAAAGATTCTGACCGTACACTGGAAGGTGCTATCTTTGGATTATTTGCCAAAGAAGACATTAAGTCTGAGACAACCGGTAAAGTCCTGATTGAAGCCGATGAGATCATTGAACTGAAATCTACGGATGAAGAAGGAAAGATCACATTTGTTGCAGATCTTCCAATAGGAGCAACTTACTATGTAAAAGAGCTCTATGCACCGGACGGATTCGTAACCAACGATGAAGTAAAGGAATTTACCTTTGAGTATGCAGGTGAGGATCAGCCGACAGTCACTTATGATTTTACCTTTGATAATCAGCCAACCGTCGTTGAATTTACCAAATCCAGTCTGACAACCGGAAAAGAACTTCCAGGATGTAAGCTGAAAGTGGTAGATGCTGATGGAAATATCGTGGATGAATGGACTTCCGGTAAAGAAGCACATGTGATCCGTGAGCTGACTGTCGGAAAAGAATACACACTGGTTGAAACAAAACCTGCTGATGGTTACGTGACAGCTGAAAGCGTGAAGTTCACGATCAAAGATACTGCCGATGTGCAGAAAGTTGAGATGAAGGATGATGTAACGAAGGTGAAAATCTCCAAACAGGATATCGCCGGAAAAGAACTTCCGGGAGCGAAACTCACAATCCTTGATCAGGATGGAAAAGTTGTGGAAAGCTGGACCAGTACAGAGAAAGCACATTACATCGAAATGCTTCCGATCGGAAAATACACTCTCCGTGAAGAAACAGCACCGGATGGCTATCTGGTTGCAAAAGATGTGGGATTCGAAGTAAAGGATACTAGTGAAGTACAGCATGTAACCATGGTAGATGAGGAAAAACCGGCAGAAAAGACACCGGAAGGTGGAAAACCTGTCAGTGATTCACCAAAGACTGGGGATAACACCAATCTGTGGCTGTGGTTTATGCTTCTCGGCATTGGTGCGACTGGTACAGGAGCCCTTGCATTTATGAGAAAAAAGAAACACTAATTAAATAAGAATGAGCGTTCATGGAAACCGAAAGGAATCTGTGGACGCTTTTTTAGATGGGAGAAACCATGAGAAATATCATTATTTTTGTTGCTCTTCTGGGAGCAGCGGCAATATTTACAGTTTTGTATTGTCTCATTGCTGCCGGAAGTCAGGCAGAGAAAAAACTGACAGAAATCATGAGAAAAGAGGAAGAACAGAATGAAGACTAATAAAGATCTGATCATAGAACCAAATGCAGCTATTGAGGGAAGAAAGTACAGCGAAGAAAAGCCATGGTCCTGCAAGTACTGTTACTGGTGGGGAGGCAAAAAGAAAGGCTGTAGCTTGAAACAGTGCCACTATCTGCTTCCGGAAAAGAAAAAAGCAGTAAAAACAACACCATGTGGTGGCTGTCCGTATGGAAAACATGTTCCATGCATCGGATATTGTATTGCCCGTCTTTATTCTGAGATGAAAGGAAAGAAAGGACGTGGGTAATTGCAGGAAGAAGTAAATCAGAAAGTGATCAGCCTGAGCATCCAGGGAGTCAAGATCACTGCCAGTGTGCTAAAAGCAGCCCTTCGGAAGTTCCTGGAAATGGACAACTGCAGGAAACAGAAAGCAACGCAGGTGAAAATGGCAGAAAAGACCGGACGGGCTCAGGAGAAAGGAAGGGAAAAAGCCCGAAAAAAGATTGAAAAGAAAAAGCCACATGGAAAGCAGACCATCAAGCAGCTGAATGCACAGGGAGTACAGCTTTCCAACTTAAAGATCACAGATGAAAATATCAAATCCTTTGACCGTGTGGCAAGAAAATACGGCATTGATTACAGCCTGAAGAAAGAAGTCGGTGCTGATCCACCGAAATATCTGGTCTTCTTTAAGGCAAAAGACGTGGATGTGATGACAGCGGCTTTCCGGGAATATGCCGGAGTAGAACTGAAAAAGAAACAGGTGAAGAAACCATCTGTCAGAAAGAAACTGCAGAAATCTGTAGAAAGAAAAGCAAAGCACCGCCAGCGTGTGAAGCAGAGACAAAAATCCAGAGGTCAGGAACGATGATGCGGGAGAAATTACAGAAGATCCAGGTCAAACGGCTGGTGATCTTAAATCTCCCATATTTCTTTATCTTCTATGTAGCAGATAAAGGATCCTGGCTGTACCGGCATTGCCTGGGAGAAAGCATGGTCCAGAGACTTGGCGTGATGTTAGTCAATTTCCGACTGGCATTTTTAAGCTGGCTGCCAAGTATCGCTTTGCAGGATCTTACAGTAGGTGTTCTGGTTGCAGGTGCATTAAAACTGGTGGTCTACTATCGTTCTAAAAATGCAAAGAAGTTCCGACAAGGTGTGGAGTATGGATCTGCAAGATGGGGAAACAGAAAAGACATCGAACCCTTTATGGATCCGGTCTTTGAAAACAATGTCATCCTCACAGAAACGGAACGTCTGACCATGAACAGCCGGCCAAAAGCCCCAAAGTATGCCAGAAATAAGAATGTGATCGTCATCGGTGGTTCCGGATCCGGAAAGACAAGATTCTATGTAAAACCCAATCTTATGCAGATGACGGATCACGTGTCCTATGTGGTCACTGATCCGAAGGGAACGATCATCGTTGAATGCGGGAAGATGCTGGTAAATGGAGGATACCGGATCAAGGTATTAAATACAATCAACTTTAAAAAGTCCATGCATTACAATCCGTTCCATTATATCCGGAGTGAAAAAGACATCTTAAAGCTGGTCAATACCATTAT
>ERZ1026866.1504-NODE-1504-length-11797-cov-5.838699_pt1 | contig 11797 bp, 6 predicted proteins | sample MGYA00380163_ERZ1026866 | MGnify/ENA primary metagenome ERZ1026866 (study PRJEB33269, sample SAMEA4719799) | human gut metagenome | biome: human-associated habitat; feature: organic feature; material: feces | place: Cameroon | collected 2013-10 ...
ATCCGGTCACCGCGGTTCGGGAGATTGCGCACACGCCATCCGATTGGCGGACGATTGTGCGCGAACATGCGCAGGTACGTGCGCTGCTGCACCATCAGGACCGGCTCAAGCGTATGGCGGAGACGTTGGAATCGCTGGAAAAGCAGGAGGGGCTGAACGGTTTGGACAGCCGTCGCGCCGAACTTGTGGAACGTGCGCGCCTCGAAATCGACCGCCAACTCAAGGAACTCGGCCTGGACCCGCAGCTCACCACCCAACTCCCCCACAACTACCGCTACCCGAAGAACTGAGAGGGCTTCGGAGGGGCGCTACTCCACGGACTTGAGGGAGCTGATGGGGTCGATGCGGTCGAGGACGGGGTTGACGAACAGCTGCACGAGCAGCGCGAAGGCCATGGTCGCCACGGCCGCGATCACGTAGCTCAGCGGCTTGACCTCCACCTCGAAATACAACGAGGGCATGTTGAGCGCCATCGTCAGCATGCCGCCGACGAGCCGGCCGAGCGGCAGACCCAGTATCACACCCATGACGGTAAGGATCATCATCTCACGGTTCACGTAATGGTGCACTTCGCGGTCGAAGAAGCCAAGCACCTTGAGCGTGGCCATCTCGCGCACGCGTTCCGACACGTTCGTATTGGCGAGCGTGAACAGCACCACAAGCGCCAGACCGCCGGCGAGCGCCACGATCAGCGCCACCACCGCGCCCATGAGGTCGAATTTGAAGCTGTCGGCCATATGCGCGCAGCTTACGGCCTTCATCACCGAACTGTTCTCTTCGAGCGATTCCGCATAGTCGGTTTGCGAAGTGTCGGAGCCGGAAAGCTTGGCGAGCATGGCGTTCCACGTCAGAGCCTCGGAATCCTCGGAACTCTTGGAATTCTTGGTGTTCTTCGCGTCTTTCGAGTCGAAAAGCTTGGCGTAGTAGGTTTCGCTTACATACACATCCGAGCCGATGAGGTTGCGATTCACCGCGCTCACCTTCGCCGTGGCCTGCACGCCGTCGCCGTTGGTCAGTCGCACCTTGGAACCGGCCTTGACGCCCAGCGCGCTTGCCGCCGACTGCGCGACGATCACGCCATCGTCATCGAGTTTCAGCGAACCGGTTTTGCCGACGCCGGACGTGCCCAGTATGCCGGACGAGACCGGCTGCAACGTGACCATTTCGCCCAAATCGGACAGATGCTTTTCCGGCACCGCGACCAGCTGGATGCTTTCGCTGCCGCTGCTGCCGGCCTTGCCGCTGTCACCGTCGCCACCGCCCGAAATCGCCAGATCGCCCGATTCTATGCGCACGTCAAGCGACGACGTGACGCGCCCGTCTGACGCGACCTTCGTGCGCATCGCCGACGCGTCCGAATCGTCGGAAACCACCATCAGGTCGTACTGGTAGATGTCGCGGTATTGCTTGATGCCGAGGTCTGCGACGGTGTCGTTGATGGCCAGGCCGCAGACGATCAGCGCGGTGCAGCCGGCCACACCGCCGACCGTCATGATGAGGCGCGACTTGAAGCGGAAGATGTTGCGCGCGGTCACTTTGCCGAGGAAGCCGATGCGATTCCAGACCGGCCGAATCCGTTCCAACAGAATGCGCGAGCCGGCGCGCGGCGCTTTCGGACGCATCAGCGCGGCGGGCGTCATGCGCATCTCCTGCACACACGCGTAGATGGTGGCGGCGAGCACGCCGACCACGAACAGCGCGATGCCGAGCGAGCCGTACAGCCAGTCGTATTCCAGCCGCAGACCGGGCATCACATACATGCCTTGCAATACGACCAGCAGGAACGCCGGAATGCCAAGGAAGCCGGCGATCAGGCCGAGGCCGCCGCCGATGAGGCAGGCGAGCAGCGCGAACAGCAGGTAGCGCGACGCGACCGCCAGCCGCCCGTAGCCGAGCCCCACGTACGTGCCGATGAGCGAGCGGTCCTCTTCGACCATGCGCGCCATGGCGGTCAGGCTCATCATCACGGCCACCAGCAGGAACACAATCGGGAACGCGTTGCCGAGCGACTGGATGGAGTCGAGGTCGGATTTGAGCGCGCTGAACCCCCCGAGCGACTGCCGGTCCTGCACATACCAGCGCACTTGCGGAATGCTGGTTTTCAGCTCGTTTTCCTTGGTTTTCAGCGTTTGTTCGGTACTTGCCTTCTGCTCGTTCAATTGCGATTGCGCCTGGTCGAGCTGCTGCTTGGCTTGCGTCAGTTCGGGACTAGCGGCGATGATGGTTTCACGCATTGTTTCACGCGTGGTTTCGTCAAGTTGGGGGTTAGGTGCGTTTGTGCCTGCTGCGGCTGCCGCACCTGCGTTTGCCGCGGCCGCGCTTGCCTGCATGTCGACAATCTGGTCGACCTGCTGGTTGAATTGCTGCCGATTCGCGTCGATTTGCGACTGCGCGTCCGCGAACTTCTTGTCGGCCTCCGCACGCGCGTCGACGATCTTCTTGTTGCCCGCGTCGAGCAGTTCCTGCCGACGGGCCTTCTGGCGGTCGGTTTTCACGGTGCCGTCGATGCGGTCGGTCACCTGCTTGACGGTGTTTTCGTACGATTCGTCGAACGTGCTTTCGGCGGCCGCGCCCTTGACGAGCAGCGTGGCGGACGTGTAGAGGGTGCCGGTCACGCCATCGGACGGCGCGAAGAACGTGTAGTCGGTGGTGGCGGTGGAACGGAACGAGGTCATGGCGGAGTAGCCGTCCGGGTTGCTCAGGTTCTGCGGATCGAGCACCACGCCCACGATGGTGAGCTTGGTCGGGAAGCTCGGCGCCTCGTCCGTACCGTTCGTTTCATTCGTGCCGGAATTATCAGTGCCGGAATTATCAGCATCGGAAGTATCGGAGGAAGCCGATTCGGGGGTTACGGTGAGGCGGCTGCCGATATGCTTGCCCGAATCGCGAATAAATTTTCGGGTTACCGCGATTTCGCCGGCTTTTTTCGGCATGCGCCCTTCCTGCAAGTATGGCTGGTCGATGCCGTTCGTGCCGATTTCCTGCATGGTCGCCGACTTGCGGCCGTCCAAATCGAACGTCACTTCCTGCGACCGTTCCGCCTGCACTTTCGCAACACCGTTCACCTTGCGCAACGCGGCGATATCGCCGTTCGACAGGCCCGCGGTGGACAGCACCTGGACGTCGTGCAGGCCCTGCGCGTCGAAAAAGCGGTCGGTGCTGCGGAACGCGTCACGGCAGCCCGCGTAAATGCCGGTGAGCACGGCCACACCGAGCAACGTGATCATGGCGATGGAAATGAATCTTTTCCACGAATGCGCCCACATTCGCAGCATGTCCTTGACGAATGCCATGTCGACCTCCGTTCGTAGCCCCTCATTCCATTGAACACCATGAAGCTTGGAAAGACGCGCCAAACCGCACATCCGCAACACGTGTCCAAATCGCGCGTTCGAATCGCACAGCAATCGCGCGAATCGAACTTCTGAACCAAACAACCCGTTAAGCAAACCAGACATTCCGGAACGAACAAACCAACACTTTGCCCGCCGCTTCCCGCTACAATCGGAAACGTTCCCTCACAAAGGGCGAATCGCAAAAAAGCAAGCAAAACAAGCACATGCAAGCGTGCAACAGCACGCAACGCAAGCAGCGAGCGCAACGCACAACGCGCAATCGCAAGGAAACAGAGAAGAGGAAATCTCCATGAGCGACGTCACCGCCGCAAAGAAGCCGCGTGGAACCGACGACGTGCCGGTTCCGCCGACGCTCCGTAAATCGTTGAAAAACCGCCATATCCAGCTCATCGCGCTGGGTGGCGCCATCGGCACCGGCCTGTTCTACGGCTCCAGCGAATCCATTCAGCTGGCCGGCCCGTCCATTCTGCTCGCCTACCTCGTCGGCGGTCTCGCGATCTTCATGATCGTGCGCGCTCTGAGCGAGATGGCGGTCGAGGATCCGAAGGCTGGCGCGTTCAGCTACTACGCGACGTGCTACTGGTCACGGCGAGCGGGCTTCATTTCCGGCTGGAACTACTGGTTCAACTACGTGCTGGTGGCCATGGTGGAGCTTGCCGTGGTCGGCTCGTTCGTGAACTACTGGTTCCCGAACATTCCGAAGTGGGTGTCGGCGGCGGTGTTCCTCGTGGCCATCGCGGCGCTGAATCTCATGGGCGTGAACAAGTTCGGCGAATTCGAATTCTGGTTCGCCATCATCAAGATCGTGGCCGTGCTGGCCATGATTCTCGGCGGCCTGTATGTCGTGATCGCCAACGTGCCGACCGCGTCGGGCATTCGCGCGAGCTTCGCCAACTGGTTCACCGTGGACGGCGGATTCCTGCCGCACGGCCTGATGACCCGCAACGCCGACGGCACGTGGACGGGCCTCTTGATGGCGCTCGTCGTGGTGATGTTCAGCTTCGGCGGCACCGAACTCATCGGCATCACCGCCGGCGAAACCGAGAATCCGCGCACCACCATTCCGAAGGCCACGAACGGCATCATCTGGCGTATTCTCGTCTTCTACATCTGCGCGCTCGGCGTGATCATGGCGGTGATTCCGTGGAGCAAGATCGACGGCGATTCCAGCCCGTTCGTGCAGATCTTCGATTCCGTCGGCGTGCACGCGGCCGCCGGCATCCTCAATTTCGTGTGCCTGACCGCTGTGATGAGCGTCTACAATTCCGGCCTGTACGCCAACTCCCGCATGCTGTATTCGCTGGCAAAGCAGGGCAACGCGCCGGCTTACCTGGGTAAGCTCAGCAAGAAAGGCGTGCCGGTTGGGGGTGTTATCACTTCCGCGATAATTATTGCGATTGCCGTTGTCGTCGTGTTCGTATGGCCGGAATTCGCGTTCAATTACCTGATGTCGATCGCCACGATCGCGGCTGCGATCAACTGGATCATGATTATGATTACGGAGATCAAGTTCCGTCGCATGGTTGCGGCTGGCGATGGCCCGGCCGAACTTAAGGGGCTGAAAGGCAAGGAAGCGCTCGACAAGATCGCGTTCAAGCTGCCGTTCGCCAAGGTGACGCCGTATGTGGTGATCGCGTTCATGCTGCTGGTTGTGGTGCTCATGTGCTTCTCCGCAAGCTATCGCATCGCCGTGATCGCCGGCGTCATCTGGCTGGCGGTGCTGTTCGCCGCCGCCCAGCTTGCGCTTGGCAAGTCCGGCAGCGAGCGTGGCGAGGACGCGGCGGTGATTGTCGACGCGGCTGCTGCAACCGCTGAGTAATCGCAAGAAACACAAAACGGCCCCCTCTTCCGGCTTTTGTTACCCGAATCGGCTGGTTACGGTAACAAAAGCCGGATGGGAATGCCGTTTTTGCGATTAGACGGGGCGATTAGACCGGCGCGACCAGACCGACGGCCTCAGTCAGCGGTGTCGTCGGGAGTGACGGGCTCGGCGGGCTCGACGGGGGCGGTATGGTCGGTCAAATCCAAACGGAACGGCTGCGCGGGCAGACCATCGTCGTTGAACAGCGGAGCCGGACCCCAGCTGCGCCACGCGTAACGCATCGCCACCGGCTCGGGCACATCAGGAGTCGCCAGCGTGATCGTGCCGATGCTGCGGCTGTTAATCGGAATGCCGAATTCCGTGGCGTTGTAATCGACCACGTTCACTCTGGAATTGACGAGATCATCGATGTCGCAATCCACGAAAATCGCGGCGGTCGCCGGGTGGAACATACCGTCGGAACCGGCCAGTTCGAAGCCGGAACGTTCCGGCACGCGCACCAAAGTCGGCAGCTGGCCATCGAAATCATCGTCGCCACTGCCGGGCGTGGTGCCTTCGAAATGCAGGCCGTGCGCATAGCGGAAGAACAGGCGTACGCGGCCGTTCGGGTCGCATCGGAAGCCCAGCACCGTCGGGCCGTGCACCGGAACGCGATCCATGCCGTAGATTTGCCGCAGCGCGCAATTGGCAAGACGTTCGCCGGGCGTGCGCTTGTCCAGCGGGTGGATGTTGTCGTATTCGCCGCAGTCGATCGTGCAGATGGCGTACACGTTGTCTATGGACTGCGCGGCGTCCCATTGCGCCTCACGCAGCACCGGCCAGCGCATCGGATCGTTGCCGTCCGCAGCCGTCTTGCCGTCGATCCATTGCGGCAACTGCACGATGAGGAACGGTAGATTCTCGCTCCACAGCGCACGCCATTCGCCGATCATCATGCCGAGCAGCTCGCGGTAGAAACCGCAGTATTGCTCGTCTTCCTCGCCCTGATACCACAGAAAACCGGCCAGCGAGTAGGGCATGATACGTTCCAGCATGGCGTGGAAGGGGCCACACGGACGCCATTGCGATGTAGAGGTGAGCGGCGGCGGCCACGGGCAGGTGCCGCACTGTTCGCTCAACTCGCTGCTCGTTGCGTTCGGATTGGTCTGACGCACCGTTTCCACAGCCGCGTTCCATGCGTCCATCTGCGACTGCCATTCGCTGGTTTCCAGCTCGAACTGCTGTTGCGTCTTGCCTGCGATCGCACGCTGGTAGCGCGTCAGATAGTCGCGGCCGGCATCGCTGGAATTGAGTGCGTCCTCGCTCATCCAGCAGCTGATCGACGTGCCGCCGATATAGCAGTCGACAATGCCGACCGGCAGATCGGGGTCGAGTTCGGAGCGCAGCTTGCGTGCGAAATAGTAGGCGACGGCGCTCATCACGCCACTGTTTTCCGGCGATGATTCCTGCCAACTCGACGTATTTTCCGCATTGCGATTGATTACACCGGTTTTGGGCACATTGTAGAAACGCAGCAGCGGATCGGCGCAATCCTCAAGTGCTTCGTCGGCATGCTCGCTGTTACGCAACTCAAGTTCCATATTGCTTTGGCCGCCGGCGAGCCACACTTCGCCGATAAGCACGTCGTCGAATTCGATGGCATCATTGCCCGCGACGATACGAAGCGTGTACGGACCGCCTTCCGGTTGCGCGGGCAGCATCACGCGCCACTGCGAAAAGCCGTTGACCACGTTCTGCGAAGAATAAGCATGTTCCTGCGCGATCAGGGAGCCGTCAAAGTCGTGTATTTCCGCCACAACCTCCATACCGGCGCAATCGGCAGCCAATGCGCCGAACACCGCAATGGGCTTGTTGCGTTGCAATACCATGTGCGAGGCGAAAATCGAGGCGATATGCAGCACGCCCGAGACATTACGCTCCTCCACCTGCTCCATCTGCGCCGTCATTTCGGAACCAGGCGCAATCCCCGTCGCAGTGACCATTGCTTCAGCTTCCTCATCAAACAATCCTACGTGCCTATCCTAAGCCACTTTCCTACCAAAATGCGTGAAGCGTCACCTAAATAAGCACATGCTTGCCCACACAAACGTCATTTTCAGCGATCGAAACGTCGCTTCCGCAGGGACTTAATCGCAATTCCCAACGGAAACAACATTCCAACGGCCCGAAACGTCGCTTCCGTAGGGGTTTCTCAGGAAAGGTATCACGATTGCGCCGCGACGAATTTTTTACGGTTTCGCGGCTCACTTTGTGGACTGGATACGTACCAAAACGGCCGCTCCGGTAGGATGGACCCCAGTTTGCAGGACAAAATCCATGCACGAAACCACGAATTTCATCTGCGAATGGTAGAAACCCGAACGCTTTCCAAGCGTTCACCCCACTACACAAAAGGAGTGCCAAGTACAATGGCTGCACAAATCTGGTATGAGAACGATGGAGATCTCTCGGTCCTCGAAGGCAAGAAGGTGGCCATCATCGGTTATGGTTCCCAGGGCCATGCCCATGCGCTGAACCTGCGTGATTCCGGCGTCGACGTCGTCGTCGGCCTGCGCCCGACCTCCAAGTCCGTCGAGCACGCCAAGGAGCAGGGTCTGGAAGTCAAGTCCGTTCCGGAAGCCGCCGCCGAGGCCGACATCATCATGATTCTGGCTCCCGATCAGTACCAGCGCACCATCTGGGCCAACGACATCGAACCGAACATCAAGCCGGGCGCCGCCGTCGCCTTCGCTCATGGCTTCAACATCCACTACGGCTACATCAAGCCGACCGAGGACCACCCGGTCTTCATGGTCGCCCCGAAGGGCCCGGGCCACATCGTGCGTCGTGAGTACGCCAACGGCCGTGGCGTCCCGGTCGTCGTGGCTGTCGAACAGGATCCGCGCGGCGACGCTTGGGACATCACCCTGGCTTACGCCAAGGCTCTGGGCGCCCTGCGCGCAGGCGCCATCAAGACCACCTTCACCGAGGAGACCGAGACCGATCTGTTCGGCGAGCAGAACGTGCTCATGGGCGGCGTGAACAAGCTCGTTGAAATGGGCTTCGAGGTCCTCACTGACGCTGGCTACCAGCCGGAGATCGCCTACTTCGAGGTCTGCCACGAGCTGAAGATGCTCGTCGACCTCATGAACGAGGGTGGCCTGAACAAGGCCCGTTGGTCCTGCTCCGACACCGCCCAGTACGGCGACTACACCAACACCTGCATCGACGAGCACGTGCGTGAGCGCATGCAGTACCACCTGCAGCGCATCCAGGACGGCTCCTTCGCCAAGGAATTCATCGATGATCAGGACGCTGGCGCTCCGAAGTTCAAGGCCCTGCAGGAAGAGTATGGCAACGTCCGCATCGAGACCGTCGGTCCGAAGCTGCGCGCCATGTTCTCCTGGAACAACGGCAAGGATGACGACGCTGACATGGCCACTTTCACCGGCAAGATCGCCCGTGGCTGAGTAACGTCTCGCATTCATTGCGATTAATCGCATTAACTGCGATTGAAGGCCGCCGCCCAAGTTGGGTGGCGGCCTTTCGTTATGCCGGAACGTACGCAACCGTCGCACGCACGACGATATGCAAAAAGCGCCGTCCGCATGAAGCGGGCGACGCTTTCTAATTCGCTAAATAGCTTATGCAGCTAGCGAAGCAATCTCACTGAACCTGGGTACGAGCGATCTTGCCGTTGAAGGACTCGGCCATATCGGCATCGGCGTCCACCTGGTTGTTCCAGGAGAACATGGCGCGCAGCTTCGGGCCAACGGTCTCCAGGTGCGGGTGGCTGTACTCTTCCTGCAGCTTCTTGAACTTCGGAGCGCCAGCGGCCTGGTCATCCATGAACTCCTTGGCGAATGAGCCGTCCTGGATGCGCTTGAGCTGGTACTGCATGCGCTTCTTGGTCTCCTCGGTGATGACCGTGGAGGTGTAGTCGCCGTACTGGGCGGTGTCGGAGCAGGACCAACGAGCCTTGTTCAGGCCACCCTCGTTGGCCAGGTCGACCAGCATCTTCAGCTCGTGGAACACCTCGAAGTAGGCGATCTCCGGCTGGTAGCCAGCCTCGGTCAGCACATCGAAGCCCATATCGCACAGGTGGTTGATGCCACCCATGAGGACGTCCTGCTCGCCGAACAGATCGGTCTCGGTCTCCTCGGTGAAGGTGGTCTTGATGGCGCCTGCGCGCAGGGCGCCCAGAGCCTTGGCGTAAGCCAGGGTGATGTCCCAAGCGTCGCCGCGCGGATCCTGTTCGACAGCCACGACGACCGGGACGCCACGGCCGTTGGCGTACTCACGACGCACGATGTGGCCCGGGCCCTTCGGGGCGACCATGAAGACCGGGTGGTCCTCGGTCGGCTTGATGTAGCCGTAGTGGATGTTGAAGCCGTGAGCGAAGGCCAGAGCAGCGCCCGGCTTCAGGTTCGGCTCGACGTCCTTCTTGTACACGGCGGCCTGGTACTGGTCAGGCAGCAGGATCATCACCACGTCGGCTTCGGCAACGGCGTCAGCAACGGACTTGACCTCGAGGCCCTGCTCCTTGGCATACTCCACGGACTTGGAGGTCGGACGCAGGCCGACGACGACGTCGACACCGGAATCGCGCAGGTTCAGCGCATGGGCGTGGCCCTGGGAACCGTAACCGAGGATGGCCACCTTCTTGCCATCGAACACGGACAGATCGGCGTCCTTTTCGTACCAGATAGTTGCTGCCATAATTGGCGCTCCTTTATTGTTTTTTGCGATTCGGAACTTGCTTTTTCCGAACAAACTCGCTATTTTCTATTCTTTTTTCGGTTGTTATCACGGCGAGTGATTCCTGGGATGTTGCTCCCCCCGGATTGTGTCCGAGGAACCACTCCGCCTCTCCTGCGGAACTGTTCTAGTACCGCTTTCTTTATGATGTCTGTTGGCGTTCACATAGTGGCTATATTCACGTCAAACGTTTTTTCTAAGGCTCCGAGCCACCCCAAGCGAAGCAGCCCGGCAAGCCGGTCGGCGTCACTTGGTGAAGTCGACGTTCTTCGTTTCCTTGCAGCTCAACACCGCGATGAGGCAGCACAAGGCCATCACACCGAGGTACAGGCCCACGGAATGCACGCCCCAATGATGGGACAGCCAAGTGGCGATGGTCGGCACGAAGGCCGCGCCGACGATGGCAGCCAGGTTGTAGCCGATGCCGGAGCCGGAGTAGCGCACGTTGGCGTCGAACAGTTCCGGCAGGAAGGCGCCGATCGGACCGAACGCGGTACCCATCAGAGCGAAGCCGATGCACAGGAACAGCAGGTTGGCCGCGAAGTTGCGCTGGCCGACGACCGACGGGTCGAGCAGGAACGGGAAGAGCAGCGCGAATGCCACGAGGCAGCAGGACGAGATGACGATCACGCGCTTGCGGCCGAACTTGTCGGCGTTCACACAGGAGATGATGATGAATGCTGCGAACACGCACACAGCAATCATCAGCATAAGCAGGTATTCACGGTTGGAAAAGCCAAGATTGCCACCGCCCTGTTCGACGGTCTTGGTGCCCCAAGCGAGGGACCAGGTTGCCAGCGTGTAGAACAGCGTGTAGGTGACGGCCACCAGGAACGTTGCCTGGATGACTTCCTTCCAGCTCTTCTTGAACACTTCGGTAAGCGGGGACTTGACGACCTTCTTCTGCTCCTGGGCCATACGGAAGATCGGGGTCTCCTCCATCTGGACGCGGACGACGAGGCCGACGATCACGAGGATGGAGGACAGCAGGAACGGCACGCGCCAGCCCCAGGCGAGCATCGCGTCATTGTCGTTGAAGGTTTCCAGCAGGAAGTAGGTGCCGTTCGACAGGAAGAAGCCGATCGGGGCGCCCAGTTCCGGGAAGGAGCCGTACAGCGCGCGCTTGTCTTCCGGAGCGTTCTCGGTAGCCACCAACGCGGCGCCGGACCATTCGCCGCCCAGGCCGATGCCCTGCACGAAACGGCACAGGCACAGCACGGCGACGGCCGCGACACCCCATTGGTTGTAGGTCGGCAGGCAGCCGATCAGGAAGGTGGCAATGCCCATGGTGAGCAGGGAGACCACCAGCGTGGTCTTGCGGCCCATACGGTCGCCGAAGTGGCCGAACACCAACGAGCCCAGCGGACGGGCGATGAACGCGATGGCGAAGGTCAGCAGGCTGGCCAGCAGCGCGACGGTCGGATTGGTGGTGTCTCCGAAGAACACCTTCGGGAAATAGTTCGCAGCGGCGGTGCCGTATGCGTAAAAGTCGTAGAACTCGATGGCGGTGCCGACCATGGATGCTGCGATCACGGTCTTCACCGAATCGCGGACCATCGCCTGCGCTTTGCCAGCGGCCGCTTCGACTGTACTCATTGATGTACTCCCTGTACGTCCTGCTACCGGCTCCCAACTTCCGCCGATAACGATGTTGTTTGTAGTTTTTCTGTTTTCTGTTGTGCGCTATGCCGGCCGGCTTCAAAAGGTTTTCGCTGCGTCTGCCTTGTGGGCTGCAACAAAAATGGCCCCGCATTATGCAGGGCCATCAACGTGTGTGTTACGCGCGCCTCAAACCCTGCCTTCGTTGGCGAGGGATTGAAGCCGCTATGCTCGAATCAGTCCGCCAACGAAAGCGGAATAATAATTCGTGCGGACAGCAGTA
>ERZ1026866.1521-NODE-1521-length-11721-cov-7.139208_pt1 | contig 11721 bp, 8 predicted proteins | sample MGYA00380163_ERZ1026866 | MGnify/ENA primary metagenome ERZ1026866 (study PRJEB33269, sample SAMEA4719799) | human gut metagenome | biome: human-associated habitat; feature: organic feature; material: feces | place: Cameroon | collected 2013-10 ...
CGCGAAAAACAGCGTGTTGCTGCAGAAAATGAACGTAGAGCGAAACGAGAAGCCGAGCTAGCAAATGACAAGAAGCGAGATCAAGCTTATGAGGATGAGCTTCGCAAGCTGCAACTCGAAAGCATGAAACTCGAACTGCAAGCAAAAGCGGCTCGTGTCCAGCGAGAAAACGATTTTATAGAGCAGGAGTTGAAGGAGAGAGCAGCTAAGACAGATGTAATTCAGTCTGAGGCTGATGCAAATAGAAATATTTCTACAGGAAGTAAAGATTTACTGCAAAGCGAAGGAAAAGCTAGAGAGAAGAAAGCTAGCAGTTGGTGGTAGTAATCACTACGATTGCGAGCATACTGTCACAAATGACAACTCGTAGAATCTGTTAACAAACTAGATTCTACGAGGTTTCAATGACACCACGACAATTACTCGAAGACGTCAAATCCCGCTTCACACCTTTGATTGCGGATGAACCTGCCTTACTGGAATCCCTGCTAAGAAAAGCATTGGGAACCTACCAGGATAGGGCGGGACACATCAAGCGGATACGCTTCACTGATCAGACCTGTAAATCACTTGCTTGCCCTGCTGATTTTCTTGCGCTCGTATCGGTTACGGATCATACCGGCGATCTTGTCTACTCCGATGTTTACGATGGGAATATCGAGCTTGAAGATACTCATCGAGCGGTATACCCGCTGAATGTGTCATATCTGGCTAATTTACGTGATATGGATCTGGATGATGGGGAAGTGCCACCTGAAATCATTGGGTTACTTTCTGACTATCTGGAAGTGTTAATCGCGATACCTAACACTGATCGCCTGCGAAGAATATCTATCGCGGGGAAACTCGATGCCAGCAATTTATCCGACGAGAACACGCTGTATCAGCGAAAGCTGGATCTGGAAGAGAAAATGAGCGCAACAAGGGCAATTATCCCGGGGATTGTTCTTTTCTCATCCATGTTGAAGTGAGGGGGCTGATATGGGGCTTAATGTTGCTTCAGTAAAGTCTTATGTATCTTCGGCATTAACGACGACATTATTTGGCTCCGGCGTTGGTGAGCGGGAAGTTGGTAAGCTGACGTCAATCATCATGAACAAAATGCTGTTCGCGCAAGGATGGCAGTTCTCTGTCGAAGTTGATGGACTGGAGGGGGCAGACTTCTTTGCCAAAGACATTACCTACCACGATTACAGCATCGAATATGAAACGATTAAAATCGGCGGAGGGAATATCCTTCAACCAACGGAGCGTTCGCCTGGGCAGATAACAATGATGGTCAGGGATACCGTTGATGGCCTCGTTTTGGACTGGTTTAAGACGGCAAAAAGTCGGGTGATCAATCCGGACGGTACCGGGAATATACCGTCTAAATATTTGCTCAATGTGCGTATTTATCGGTTGCTGTCTTCCGGCTTAACCAAACTGGAAAATGAGATGACGGTATTCCCGGTCACTACCGGCGATGTCACCTATGCGCGAGATCAGGTTACTGAATTTAAGTCATTCCCAATGACCTTCGCATTGCACAGCACGTTTAACCAATCCTCAAGTTCTTTGGCTTCCCTTCTGGGCTTTAGCTTTTCTCTTTGAATTAAGGAGCAAGGATGCTTTTACCTCTTTTCCCGCTACCATCGCGGCCAACTGAATTGATCCAGTTCCGTCAGCCAAATATTGCTGATGCGATGCGTTTCAACTCGATAACACCGGAGGAACAAGAACAACAGACAACGGCGTATTTAAAAGCCTTGCTTGCTGAACCCGCGAAACATGATCCCCTGACATGGACGGCGCAGGACCGGATTACCGCGTTATGGTGGATATTTACCGGCTCCCGTGAAACACCGGTCGAGACATTCACCTACACCTGTAAACATTGCGGTAAAGAGCATTATTACGATTGCGATATGAATGCTCTGGCTGAAGATATCCAGGTCCTGGAAGTGGAACCTTTCATTGACGATATTGAGGTGTCTGTAGAGGGAGTACCTTATCAATGGCGTATCGTGCCGCTTGATGGTTGGGCAATGGAAATGCTGGAGATGCGCCGTGCAGCATTGCCACCTGAAGACGACGCGGAATTCAAAGAAGCGATCGTTGATTTGCGTTTTTGGGAATTCGCTTATCAGTGTGAGCTTTATAACGATGTTAGCGGTACTCGTGAAGATCAGGCTGAGCGTCGTTATGAAACGATTAAACGGATGGCCATTGATACTGAATTTATGAAGCTGGCGGCACACATCCGACTGGCTCATGAAAAGCTCGAACATGGTTTACCGTGCTACATCGATAAAGGTGAAATGCGTCTTCGTCTCCCGCCGCATAAATGCCCAAATCAGGATAAAAAGGAGTCCACAGAGGGTGCATATACCCGTCTGTGGGTGCCCTTTCGGGCTACCGACTTCATTCCACAGGTGGGGATTGAAAAGCTATCAGACCTTAGTGTCCAACCTGGTTTTGTATGGGGGTATACCGATTCAGGACGCTGAAAGGCTTACTGAATCCTATGCGTTTTTCCTGTTGGAGAAACTGGAAGAAAAACTTAAACCGAAACGGTAGGCGATAAGATCATGGAAAGAAAAAACGCCAATATTGACGATGTGATAAGGACGGTTGAAACCGCCAGCGCAAAAGAGCTGGAAGAGCTTGCAGGTATTCGGGAAGCCGTTGAAGATTTGAAAGGGGGGCGAGTTGCTACAGTTGATCCTGTCTCTCGCAGTGTGTCGGCATTAAATCGCACAATCGAAAATTCCCGGCCAGACTTTGTGGCCAATGCGCCATCAGTGGACCCTATTGTTGAGGCAATGAAACGGCTTAATTTAGGGGACGTTCCTCGTGTAGTTCAGGAGGATGTTGCTCTACAGGAACCGCAGGCCAAATCAACTACGCGAAAGGGTAAAAAACGACGCAAGAAGGCTATAACAGAAGATGTAAAGGCGCAACGGACCGAAGCAGCCGAACACGCTCGCGAAATGTTCGGTCAAAAAGGCGGTGCGCAAAAAAGCCAAAACCAACGCGATGCGCGTGGTCGTTTTATTGGAAAGTCAGGGAGTAAGGCCGCAGCGGAAGATGCCCGTGCTGAACGTGCTGAAAAGGCCAGGCGCAAAGAGGATGATGAGCGTCTAAATGCTGAATCAGGTTTATTAAAAAAACTGTCAAAAGTAGCTGAAGGCATAGGCAACCCTTCAGAGACTCGTGCTGTCGATGCGTTAGGTTATGCCGTTGCTGGTCCATTGTGGGCAGCAGGGAAGGAGCTTGGCGGGATATCAAAAGAAGTTGGTGGATCGCTTAATGGTGCCAGAAAGTCTATTGCCGATGTGATTCGTGGCAATGACGATAACAGCCGTAGAAAAGGTTTTTTTAGGCGTAAATCGCAAAATAGTGCCGATGTCGTTCAGGTTAACACCCAAAAACGGACGGTTCAGGAACTTCAGGAGCAGACCAGCGAAATTAAAGAGGGCAATGACAAGATTCTCCGCGCCCTTGATCAGATAGCCAAAAACACCGGTAAAAAGAAGGGCGGCTTGCTGTCCAAACTATTTAGCCTGTTAGGGAAGGGGGCCGGTGGCGTCGCGTCGTTGTTAATGGGGCGTGGCATGCTGAAAAAAGCTGGAGCACTCGCTTTTGGCGCTCTGGGGGCAAAGAAACTTGTAGGAATGCTACGCGGTGGTGGCAAGAAGACTCTCGCCCATGAAGGCGGAGATTTGGCTGCCCGGGCAGCAGGTAAACTTGGATTAAAGGCAGTTGGTAAAGGGGCGTTACGCGCAATTCCCCTAGTCGGCACAGTGGCTGGAGGTATTTATGATGCGGTAACCGGTTGGAATGATACAGAAGCTCAACGTCGAGCGTTTGGGCTTAAATCAGGACAAGATCCATCATTCCAGCAAAAAGCCGCTTATACGTTAGCCAATGTTCTTGATATGGGGGGACTGGTATCTGGTATTAGCAGTGCTATTGGTGATGTTCTCAAATCACTTGGATTTGAGGATATCGGTAATATGTTGCAATCATTTTCGACGGAAAGTATTGCCCAGGCCATTGATAGTGGGATTACCAACTTAGAAACATATATTTCTAACCTTGGCGACACCATTTCTACCAAGTTCGATGATTACACAGCAAAGATTGGTGATGCTGTTTCAGCATGGTTTAGCGATACATCTAATAAGCTGCTTGAAAAGCTGGATGCTATCAAAGACTTCTTTACTGTTGATAACCTGAAACAGGTTTTCAGTGATGCAATTGATAGTGCAATTGATTTCATTAAGAACCCAGGGAAACACATTAAAGAGGCGGCTGGTAATATTTGGGATGGGGTTAAAAATTTACCCGGTAAAGCATTAGATGCAGCGGTTGATGCCGTTAAAAATACCCCTGCGGCAATGATTGTATCAAAAATACCCAATCCAATCGGCGAGGCTAATGCGAAAGAAATCACTCCAGAGTTAAAAGCTCCGGTTAATAGCCACCAGGAGACGTCTAATTCTAAAACTGAATCCGATGCCAAACAGAGTAATATTGCTACCCGCGTGATAAATGCGGCACTGGACACGGCGAAAGATAGCAATAAAACAGTAAAACAAACTGCCAATCAGATTATCAATGCAAATGCCGTAGAAACGGGCAATAGCGCGTTGCAGAAAATTGATAAAGCTATTGGTCAAAATAGCTCGTCATCATCGTCGCTTAATACCACTGGCACCAGGAATGACATTCAGAAAGCTGCGGATACCTACAACAATGGCAACTTGGATGTAAAAGTCGGAAGTCTTGGCGCTGAAGGTAAGGCAAATCTCGATAAGTTGGCTCCGTATTTTGCTGAACTGGAGAATAAATATGGTCTTCCTGAAGGCACTCTTTACGCGATTGCTGCAACTGAATCTGGTGGTAATCCGTACGCAAAATCACAAACTGGTGCTCTAGGAATGTTTCAGTTCACGGGCATTGCTCGTGAAGAGACTGGCTTAGCTGAAGGTGAATCGTTTGATCCTGTGAAATCGGCAGAAGCTGCGGCTCTTCTCATGAGCAAGTATCTGAAGCAAGCCAATGGAGACTTAAACGAGGCCATCACTGCATATAACGCTGGGTTTGGCACTATTAATAAGTGGAAAAAAGGCACCGGTGACTTATCGAAGGAAAACCGTGAGTACGCGATCAAGGTCAATACTCATCGTGCTCGCTATTTAGGTGGTGAAATCTATACACCTGGGGCAGGAGCACAGGGTGGGGCGCAATATGGAGTGAGGGGACCACTGCCTGATAACGCCGTTATCGATCAGTCTACTGGTCTGGCGTTTACCCCTGGTGATAGCCCGTTTGAGAAAGGCGGTCTGGTAGACAAAATCGGCAATGCTGTTGGCGTTAACGATCTGGTCAACAAATTCATGAATGGCCGGGGTATGCGTCGGGAAGTCGTTCAGGGAACGCTCGAAGAACGTGCACGAGGGAAGGGGACCGCAACAGCAGCTGGCAATGTGTATGTTGATACTCCGATGCCAGTTGAAGAGGCGCGTCCGGTGGCCAGCAACTCAAGTTACTTTGACCAACTCGGCGCACAAATGGGGATTGATGGACTATTCGATAAACTCCGCAACTCGCCGGGGATGCGGAAAAATAATGCGCCTGAACCAGCCTCCACGTCCCAGGTGACGACTGCCGCCAACGATTTGCAGCAACCAACCGGTCGTATGCAGATAGACGGACAGGTTATTAGTGACCTTGGCGGCTCCGGTGCCAAGCCGACAATGCAGTTGGCTGATAATACCGTTTCACTTGATGGTGAAACGAAGCGGCTGTTTGCGCAGATGACCTCATTGCTTGCCAGGATTGAAGAGCACACTAAAGACTCGGCGAAAGGCCAGGGAACTGTCGTAAAGGTCAGCACGCCTCAACCGGGCGTTATGCGCACGGTGCCACTGTCAATTGATGATCCGTTGATGAATGACTACGCGAGAGTTGATTGATGGCCAACAATAATGAAATTGATCCTTTGCTGACGCTGGAGTTATCCGGCGTAAAAACGTATGAGTCCCAGGAGGAGGCCTGGGGCGCTCGTTTATATGAGTGGCTAAACACTTATCAGGGTGAGGTATACGGAGATCCGTCATGGGGCAATGTTTTACCGCAGTTTAAACACGAACCGACCAACTTGTCGCATGTTCAAATTGCGGTTGAGGCAATGCTGTTGCAAAAACTGACGGTAGATTTACCTGACATACCGATTTCTGGCTTGTCAGTAGCCGAGGGAGATGCTTTTGATAAGTTGAAAATATCCATTCGTATCAGGGATATAACTATCACACAGGACGTGGTGCTATGAGTAAAACAACACCGACTAAAGACAGTATTCGTGCAGAGTTTGAAGAGCTTGTCGAGAAAGATTCATTCTGGTCAAAGTTTGTCGGCTCTCAATTTGTCTCGATGCTGACATTGTTTATTACCCAGATTGTCTACAGGTGCTTTCAGTATGCCGATGCGGCGCTGGCTGAAGGCTTTATATCGACCGCGACGCGGCGTTCCTCTATCCTGGCAGCGGCAGAAACGAATAGTTACGTTGGTACCAAGCCAACACCGTCATCGGGGATGATTGAGATCACCGCCACAAGTGAAGATGCCCCAGCGGTAATCCCCAAAAACATGCCTTTAATATCTGACGACCAGTACCCTTACATGACTATGGATGTATGCAGGTTGGTTGACGGCACCGGTACGGTAGAAGTGGCACAGTTGGAAATCCAGGAGGTGACATATACCGTTACGGCAGCCAAAGAATTTCTGGAAGTCGTGTTATCAAAGGCTCTCACTGCTGTCTGCTATAAGCTGGAAGTATTCGTGACGACCGATGGTAAGACCACGCAGTGGTCTTCCAGCACTATGTTCCGGTTAGCCGGTAGTAAAAGCCAGGTCTACGTTGAGTTTTATAAACCATCCGAGCAGTTGGGGGTTCGATTCGGCGATGGGCTAATTGGGCAAATACCGCCAGAAGGCTCGACAATTACGCTTAAGGTATGGTGCACCAACGGCGATATAACCCTGGTTGCTGGCCAAAACCTGACGCCTGTCGATTCTGCGGCTAATTTAGCTAATTTGATTTCAGTTAAGACAACGACACCTATAACCGCAGGTACCGATGCCGAAACAACGGAGATCACACGTAACCGTGCACAATATTACCTTGCCTATGATGATCAGGTCGTATGGGGCGGGGACTATACGTATTTTCTGGTGCGTAACATCCCGGGACTGTCCTGGGTAAAGGCATGGGGCGAAGGCCAGCAAGAGAAATTAGATGGTGCTTATAATGTTCGGAATATCAATAAGATATTTATTTCAGGGTGGCATCCAAATAAAAGCCAGTCAGAGCTTGAAGAAATGATCCTGGCTGCCTTTAAGAAGGTGCCGAATGAGTTGAACAAGAAATTCTCGTATAAAGAGGTCAGAAAACTACCCTTTAAGATCACCATCACCGGGCGGATATCGGCAAGCCTGACCATTGAGAACGTGACTGATGAGCTGAAGTCGGCACTGGAAACAAAATTTGGGCGTGACTCAACTTTCTTTGATCCGAACCGTGTCGGCAAGTACATCCTGATTAAGAAAAAAGACGTTTGGGCATTTATCGAAACGCTGGGTTATTTCCGCGACTTTTATCTGGAATTTGTCGAGTGGAATGAGTCCAATGGCTTTTACGATTTCGTTTATCTGGATACAGAAAACTCCACCTTTAATATTTCGTATGAGGAGGAGTGATGCAGCGTTCCTGGTTTAATAACCGGCTTACATCAGCTAAGCAAAAGTCATTGCTCTATAAATCATTGGCTGATTTGGTTCAGTCAATGATGGATACCTTTGTTGACCCATGGTTGGAGCGAATTACCAACCGGAAGTCTATTTTTTCCATGAGCAAGGAGGATCTGGAGACCAGGACAAATGAACTTGGCCAGTTCTTTACTATCAGAACGTCGAACTCATCTTCCGTTCCGATGTTGTTACAACAGCGTCTTGATGAGATTCACTTTAAGGGGACTGAACGCCCTATAAACCAGACAATTTACCGCGAATTTAACGGTATTTCTGTTTTATGGGATCCGATATATGCACCGGTGGACCTTGAGCGTCATCCCTATGGCACGGTTCTAATACCTGAAAGCACACTGGAGACTACCGGCGGCACATTCGGCGAGATGTTTCTGACTTCCAGAGGGATGATCAGTATTCCCATAAACGACCTGGCCCGGACAATGGGGATTACTGGCACGATAGATCAGTCCGCAATTACAGAAGAAATTCTCAGAAAGTTTAATCAGTTCGTAAAGCCTCTACTGCCACTGCATATAGTGTTTGATGGGCTTACGCTCTATTTGTCGGTTGTTGTAAATGAACACGCCGACATGATCACTTTGAACGAGATTTCTGATACCGAAAAAGCGTACTGCTGGTTTGAAACTTCGGATACAACTTCGCTTACTGGAGTTACGTCGATTAGCGCTCCGATCACTGCAACGCCGGGCGGCACTATTGTGAAAGCAACGCCTACGTTTGATCGCACCCGCGCAGATGATTTGCTGCTGGATAGTGATGCCTGATAATCACCCCGTCCGCAGGGCGGGGTGACAAGTTACTTATCTTACAATGAGGCTTCACAACATTGATTAGGGAAAATCATGTCTGACGTCTCAACAAACCTCTATAAGAGTCAGTTGTTGGACTATTACTATCAGCGGCGCGCTGAATCGTCCATTAACAAAGGCTCTCGATTTTTAATCAGCAAGGCCGTTTTCGGTACCAGTTCGCTGGTTACTAAGAAAGGAGATGGCACTTATGAGATTGGAGAACTGCCAAAGGCTTTCGAACTGGCAGAACTGACCAGTCAATTTTGCACCATCAACCTCGTCCCAACCTACTCAGGCGGGATAATTACTGTCCGAATGGACCTTGATCAAAGCCAGTTGCAGGAAGGGAAAAACTACCCATTCAACACTCTGGTTGTTCTGGATAACGAGAACAAGCCAATCGCCATTATTTGTGTCCAGGAAGACTCGCTGTATGTGGGCAAAACATATACCGCAGTTATGGCCATAAACACGACTACAGCATAAGGATATGCTTGATGAATGACGTTACAGTTGTTACATCGGTTACTTACCCATCATCCGAGTCGTTGGCTCTGGTGGCCGATGTGCAATACCACGAACCATATCTGTCAGCCGCGCTAAACCGAAAATTCAGGGGGATTGTTGACCCGGGATTTTATGCCGGTTTCTTACCTAAGCCTGGCGGTGGGATGAACCTGTTAATTACCTCAGTGGATGGTGATAAAACCGCAGGCGCGGCGTCGGTGGATATTGGTGAATTTTACCAGGTAACTATTCAGCAACGTAAGGATATTTCTCTTGCACTTAGTGCAGGCAAGAAATATGCAATTGTGCTGAAGGGAAGATACCTCCTTGGAGAAGATACCTACCAGGTGAATACCGCGTCACATATTCATGCGGCTGAATTTGTTGCCAGAACCTATACCGATTCATATCAGTTAGGAGATGGGGAGCTGCTTGTTTGTACGGTGAATATCCCTGCTAGTGTATCTGCCATTACCCAGGAGATGATTGATACATCCGAGCGTATCAACCGCTCGATCGGCATTGATATTTCAGACTCTGTAACCAGTACCAGAAGTGATGTTGCTGCAAGTTCGCTGGCAGTTAAAAAAGCCTACGATCTGGCGAAAAGCAAGTATACGGCACAGGATGCAAGCACAACGCAAAAGGGATTAGTTCAGCTCAGTAGCGCAACTAACAGCGACAGCGAAACAATGGCGGCTACCCCTAAAGCTGTTAAGTCTATAAAAGATCTGGCTGATACCAAAGCGCCAATAGAAAGCCCGAGTCTGACAGGAACGCCAACCGCGCCGACGGCAGCGCAAGGTACAAATAGCACGCAGATCGCAAATACAGCCTTTGTTAAGGCAGCTATAACGGCACTTATCAACGGTGCACCTGGCACACTGGATACGCTTAAAGAAATAGCTGCTGCGATCAATAACGACCCGAATTTCAGCACAACTATCAACAATGCTCTGGCTCTTAAAGCTCCTTTAGCAAGTCCTGCATTAACGGGAATACCTACTGCGCCTACCGCTGCACAGGGTACGAATAACACGCAGCTCGCAAATACAGCCTTTGTTAAGGCAGCTATAACTGCACTTATCAACGGTGCGCCTGGCACACTGGATACGCTTAAAGAAATAGCTGCTGCGATCAATAACGACCCGAATTACAGCACAACTATCAACAATGCCTTGGCTCTCAAAGCGCCTTTGGCAAGCCCTGCATTAACGGGTGTCCCTACTGCGCCTACCGCTGCACAGGGTACGAATAACACGCAGATTGCTACGACCGCTTATGTAAGAGCTGCCATATCCGCATTGGTTGGTTCATCACCAGAAGCTCTTGATACCCTGAATGAGCTTGCCGCAGCACTTGGCAATGACCCGAACTTTGCGACAACAATGACAAATGCGCTGGCAGGCAAACAGCCTCTGGATGCAACTTTAACCGCTCTCGCTGCCCTTGCGACTGGTGCAAACAAACTGCCTTATTTCACTGGTAAGGATACGGTAGCTCAGACTGATTTAACGTCAGTCGGTCGCGATATTCTGGCTAAAACAAGCACACTGGCCGTTATCCAATACCTTGGTTTAAGAGAACTCGGTACCAGCGGTGAAAAGATCCCCCTGTTGAGCACGGCTAACACATGGAGTGCGCGCCAGACTTTCAACGGCGGGATCACCGGGGCGCTGACAGGGAACGCCGACACCGCGACGAAATTAAAAACAGCCATAAACATTAATGGCGTCAGGTTCGATGGTTCGGCTGACATTACGTTGACTCCTAAAGATCTGGACGTTTACAGCAAAAGCGAAATAGACAATAAAAAAGGGATGCGAAAATACACTTTTTCAGCGCCTGCAAATGCAGTAAGCGGTAAGTGGTATCCTATAGTCTTTCGCCGATCTGGAGGCAGTACCGATGAATTAGCCTCACGAGTTGTGATAACTACTTATTCCTCAGCTGGCGGATACGCCATGAATAATTGTGAATTTAATGGGTTTGTTATGCCTGGCGGTTGGTCTGATCGCGGTTCATATGCGGCTGGTTTTTTCTCAATATATTCTACTGCTGAGCGAGCTATACACTCGATTATTTCAAGTGTGAAAGATGACGATTTGTGTAGTGTATTTTACGTTGAAGCCAGAGCATTTCCTATCAAGATATTTGCTGAGGAGGGCTTGAACGTAATTGTTCCAACTACTGACTATACCGTTGGTCAAGCCACCTATAAGTGGGGGGCCACAGATCCAGTAGCAGAAAGTACAAATACTCAAACCATTCTGGATTTTAAAAATGGACGTGGTTATTACTGCTCACATCAGTTTGTTTCAAGCCTTTCAGGAAATGCAGCAACAGCAACGAAATTAGCAAGTTCAATAAACATAGGTGGTGTATCCTTTGATGGTTCAGCCGATATAGATTTGCCTGGTGTGAATACAAAAGGTAATCAAGACACTACCGGTAATGCAGCGACAGCGACCAAGTTGCAGACAGCATGTACTATCAACGGCGTCTCGTTTGATGGTTCTAAAGATATTGAACTTAACCCACGGTCTATAGGCACGATCAACTCCACAACAATGTCTTTTAGTGGTGGTGCTGGATGGTTCAA
>ERZ1026866.1524-NODE-1524-length-11690-cov-28.960550_pt1 | contig 11690 bp, 9 predicted proteins | sample MGYA00380163_ERZ1026866 | MGnify/ENA primary metagenome ERZ1026866 (study PRJEB33269, sample SAMEA4719799) | human gut metagenome | biome: human-associated habitat; feature: organic feature; material: feces | place: Cameroon | collected 2013-10 ...
TCCTCATCGTGGGCAGTTCGTTCTTCGTCTTCAATGCAAAGCCCGACTTTACTACAATAGATGCCGTTAGAAAGGTGGTATTCGGTCTCTGTACGATGGTGATAGAGAATCTGGTACTCGACTATGTGATGAACGCCAAGCGAGAAAGTGTGCAGTTTATGATATTCAGCAAGAAATATCAGGAGATAGCCAATGCCATCGGCACGCAGATGGACCATGGTGTAACCATTCTTGACGGTCATGGCTGGTACACGGGCGACGAGATGAAGGTGCTCTGTATCCTGGCAAAGAAGAACGAGAGCGTCACCATCTTCCGCATCGTCAAGATTATCGACCCGAATGCCTTTGTAAGTCAGAGTGCCGTTATCGGTGTGTATGGCGAGGGATTTGATGAGATGAAAGTGAAAATCAAGGAAAAAGACATTAAAACAATTAAAAGTTAAAAGTTTATAGCGGCTTCGCCGTATAGCAAGAAGCACTATTGCAAGAATGCCCTACAAACTATTAACTATAAATTATAAACTTATGAAAAGGATAGTTTTTGCAACAAATAACCAGCATAAGCTCCAGGAGATTCGCGATATTCTGGGCAGCGGCTACGAGGTAGTATCGCTGAAGGAGATAGGATGCGATGTAGATATTCCTGAAACAGGCAACACATTGGAAGAGAATGCCTTGCAGAAGGCGCAGTATGTTTATGACCATTACCACGTAAGTTGCTTTGCCGATGATACCGGTCTGGAGGTAGAGGCACTGGATGGTGCCCCTGGCGTTCACAGTGCCCGCTATGCTGAGGGTACCGACCACGACAGTGAGGCTAACATGGCTAAGCTGTTGAGAGAACTGGATGGAAAAGAGAACCGCCAAGCCCGCTTCCGCACCGTTATCTGCTACATCGAGAAGCAGGATGTATGTCCTTGCGGCTGCACCAGCATCAAGAAAATCCATCAGTTTGACGGCACCGTAAACGGTTCTATCGCTACCGAGAAGCACGGCACGGAAGGCTTCGGCTACGACCCAATTTTCGTTCCTGAAGGCTACGACAAGAGCTTTGCCGAACTGGGCGAGGAAATCAAGAACGGCATCAGCCATAGAGCCAGAGCCGTGGCTAAACTGGCAGAATATCTGAAAAAGAAATAAGGTATGATTAATACCCTTTCGATATTAATCCCTACATATAATAATGTATGTCTTGAGCTTGTAAAGTCCTTACAGGCTCAAGCTTCATTATTGTCTTCTTCCTCGGAAACCCGCTCTTCTTCCCCGGAATCATCCTCCCGTTTCGAATACGAAATCCTGGTTGCCGATGATGGTTCTACCGATAAGGGAACCGTAGAGGAGAACCGAATCATCAACACCCTCCCCCACTGCCGATATATCGAAAGAGAAGAAAACGTGGGCAGGGCTGCCATCCGGAATTTCCTGGCACAGGAGGCAAAATATCCCTGGCTGCTCTTTATCGACAGCAACATGAACGTTATCAGCCAGCAGTATCTTGCCAATTATCAAAAAGAAAAGGAGAGCGATGTTATCTATGGCGGTTATCAGATAAAACGGGATGCTGAAACCAGAGAACGGCTGAAGTATAACTTACGATATATCTTCGAATCTGCCGGCACGCAGAATGGAAATCATCTCCAGCGCCAGGCTAATCCCTATGCAGATTTCCACACCTCCAACTTCATCGTGAAGCGGAATATCATGCTCAGATATCCCTTCGACGAAAGGTTTATCCACTATGGATATGAAGATGTACTTTGGGGTAAGACCCTAAAGGACAACCACATATCCATTCTACACGTAGATAATCCACTGGGTTATGAACACTTTATCGGCAACATGTCGTTTATCCGCAAGACAGAGGAAAGCCTTCATACACTCTATCAGTTCAGAACCGAACTGCAGGGCTATTCCAGAATCATCAGTTATGCCGGCAAGCTGAAGCGCTGCCGTCTCTATCCGCTCTGCCAGCATCTCTTTCCGCTGCTGAGTCTGCCAATAAAAGCAAGGCTCACAGGCAATAAACCCAGCATTTTTCTGTTTAATATATATAAGTTATTATATTATATACATCTGGATATATGAGCAAGAAAATATTGATATTCCTTACGTTCCTGATTCTGCAGGTTGCATCCAACCGCACATTCGCTGCCATCGGCGACTGGAAAGCCTATATGGCATATAGCGAAGTTCAGGAGATAGAACCCGCAGGAAACCTGATTTTCGTACAGGCTTCCAACAATCTCTATGTCTACAACAGGAACGACCAGAGTATCCAGACCTTCAGCAAGGTAGACTATCTGAGCGACTGCGATATCCAGCACATCGCCTACAACAAGGCTGCCGGACGCCTGCTGATTCTCTACAGAAATGCCAATATCGACCTGATGAACAGCAGTAATTTCGAAGTTCAGAACCTTTCTGATTACTATACGGCTGCTACCACCGGCGATAAATCGGTAAACGATATCTATATATATGGTAAATATGCCTATCTCAGCAACGGTTTTGGCATCGTCAAGGTGAACGTGGGAGATGGCGAAATCAGCGATACCTATCAGCTCGGATTCAAGGTTGACTGGTGCGAGATAAAAGACCGGTATATCTATGCCTACAGCCAGGCGAGCGGACAATACCGTGCCCCGCTCACCAGCAACCTGCTCGATAGGAACAGCTGGAGCAGGGTGGGAGATTATGCTGCCCGGAAGCAGGAAGACAAGAGCGAACTCAGGCAGATAGTAAGCACCCTGCAGCCGGGAGGTCCGAAGTATAACTACTTTGGATTCATGAAGTTCGACCGGGGACAGCTATATACCTGCGGAGGCGGCTATAACGTGATGCAGGACATGCGACGTCCAGGCTGCATCCAGCTTCTGGCCAACCAGGAATGGAACATCTATGAAGACAATTTTCATGAGGCAGCCGGAAATCCTTCCTATATGGACATCAACTGCATCGATTTCAATCCGCTGCATCCCGATACCCTTTTTGCATGCGGAAGAACCGGACTCTACAAGTTTGCCGATGGCAGATTCATCAAGCATTACAGCTACGACAACAGTCCGCTGGTTTCCGTATTCGGTTCAGACAAGAACTACGTAGTCGTGCAGGGTCTTACTTTCGACAGCCAGGGCAAGCTCTGGCTCATCAACAGCATGAACAAGGAAAAGAACCTGCTCACCTATCAGGACGGAACCTGGACGGCGCTTTCGCAGAACGAGTTATCTACATTGCCCAACATGAGCCATCTGCTGATAGACAGCAGGAACATCCTGTGGTTCAGCAACGACAACTGGCAGAATCCGGCATTCTTCAGATATGACATGGCGAACAACAAGCTGTATTCTACCACAAATTTCATCAATGAGGATGAAACTAAGTTTACAACTTATTGGCTGAAGGATATCAAGGAAGACCGGTTACACAACATCTGGCTGGCAACGGATGCGGGTCCGATACTGATAGAAAAGAAGGAAACAACCAAGGAATCCCCGGTATTGACGCAGGTGAAGATTCCGAGAAACGACGGTACCAATTTTGCCGACTATCTGCTGGGAGGCGTAAGCATCAGCGCCATCGCCATCGATGAGGGCAACAGAAAATGGTTTGGAACCAGCAGCAACGGTGTCTATCTCATCAGCGACGACAATATGGAGGAAATCCATCATTTCACGTCGGGCAACAGTCCTCTGCTCTCTGACAACATCGAGTCGATAGCCATCAACGATGCCACCGGCGAGGTATTCTTCGGCACCGACAAGGGTCTCTGCTCCTATATGAGCAACGCCAGCAAGACCAATGACGAAATGACCAGTGACAATGTCTGGGCCTATCCTAACCCCGTGAAACCTGATTATACGGGACTCATCACCATCACCGGATTGTCATTCCAGGCAGATGTCAAGATTGTCACTTCCAACGGTGTCCTCGTAAACCAGGGCAAGAGCAACGGAGGCTCCTATACCTGGGACGGCAGAAACAGGAAGGGAGAAAAGGTGGCTAGCGGTATCTATATGGTAGAAACGGCAACAAACGAAGGTAATCAAGGAACAGTATGCAAAATTGCAATCATCAGATAAAAGATATAAATACATATATTCTGTATGTGCTCTATTTTCTCATCAATGCTTTGTTCATCACGAAGTATCTGATGAGGATAAGCCTCTCTGTCACCCTTCTGGTGCTTTCTGCCTACCTTCTTGCCGGTCTGCTTCTCCCCCGTCTTGCTGCTCGTGTAGGGCATGTGGGCAGTCGCAGCCTCTGGTTCACCATCCTCGGCTTCCTCCTCGTTTTGGCGGGCATGCAATATCTCATCGACCCCTATCAGATACAGGTAGACAGATGGTCGGCAATCCACAATTTCATCAATTATCTGGTGCATGGCAGATACCCCTATATGGCTCCAACCCATCTGGGCGGCTACGGATCTCCCTTCCCCGTCTGGCAGTTTCTGCACATCCCGTTCTATTATCTCAACAATGTAGGACTCTCCCTTTTTGCGGTCTTAGCCTTCACGCTATATACCGTCAAACGCCTGTATGGCAACAGGGCAACACTCTGTTTCCTAGCGTGTCTGCTCTATTCTCCAGCCTTCCTATACGAGATATTCGTCAGGAGCGACCTGATGGCAAACTTCCTGCTGGTGCTGGCAGTCATCAACCTGCTGCTGATAAAGCAGGCAGGTTTATCCACCCGTCCCGTACTCTTTTCCCTCCTGCTGGGAATGCTGCTCAGCACGCGGTTGGCAGTCGCCATTCCGTTCTTCATCTTCCTGCTGCGCCCCTTCCTTTCATTGAACTTCCGGAGGAAAACAAGCTTCTTATTGGGAATTTTCCTGACATTCAGCCTCACGTTTCTCCCCTTCCTGCTGTGGGATATGAAGAGTCTGCTGTTCTTCGAATACAATCCCTTCGTCCTGCAGATGCGTCAGGGCAGTCTGTCGGGCATTCTCCTGCTGATACCTATCATGATTTATCTTGCCTTCAGCTGGCAGGACAGCAGAAGGAGGCTGTACGGCAACATAGGCTACGGACTCTTCCTCCTCACCGCCGTCACGTTCATCATCAATATGGCAACATCCGGCAACTACCGGCTGTTCAGTCCCACATACGACATCTCCTATTTCAGCATGTCGCTGCCATTCATCATCATAGCCAACATCAGAAAGTCATGAAACTGAGCATTATCATACCCGTATATCGCACGCAGGATACCCTGGAAAGATGCCTGGAGAGCATCCTGCAGCAGTCGTTCACCGACTATGAGATGATTCTCGTAGACGATGGATCAGACGACGGCAGTCCCAAGCTCTGCGATGAATATGCCCGGAAAGATGCCCGCATCAGGGTGATTCACAAGGAAAACGGAGGCTTGAGCGATGCCCGCAATGCCGGAATCAGAAAGGCACGGGGAGAATATATCACCTTTGTGGATAGCGATGATACGATGGTGGATAACACCCTGGAAAACCTGATTCAGGAAATCGGGAAGCATCCCCATGTCGACATTCTGGAGTATCCTGTATCAGAGAGATACGGCAACCGGAAGAGACAGTCAGAACTCTCCTTCATGCCTGCCGAATATCAGAATCCGCTGGACTACTGGTTTGCCGAAAGGGGATATCAGCATACCTATGCCTGGAATAAGATCTACAGGCGTCATCTCTTCGACGACGTAGAATTTCCCAAGGGCAGGACCTTCGAAGACGCATGGACCACCCCGCTGCTGATAGGACTGGTTTCTGATAGGAAGGACGGGAAAGCCTTCCCCGTCATCAGGGTTACGGATATAGGGAAATACGTCTATCACTGGAACAGTCGGGGCATCACAGCCCAGGCAAAATATGGAGATTTGAAATCATTATACGATGCCCATATCCGCATCCTGACCAGCATCATGCACCGGTTCAAGGCGCATCCCGCCTATCTGCAGCAATACGGAGAACAGCTGCAGGACTATATGGCACAGATACTGAACATCATGCTCGATCTCTACGACGTTTCCGGGAAGCTGGAACCTTCCCCGCCCCTCGTGGAATATCTTGCCGGAATAGATAAAGGAATCCATCCTTTCAAACTTCAACTTCTTAAAATATTAGGTTATCAACGATTATGCAAAGTCAATCATCTTATACATCAAATTCTCTGTCTGGCCAGAAAGCTCAGATGCCACTGGTAAGTTTCATCATCACCACCTACAACCTGCCGTCAGAATATCTGGAATTCTGCCTGAAAAGCATCCTGCAGCTCTCGCTCAATCCCAAGGAGCGCGAAATCATCATCGTCGACGATGGAAGCGACCTCTCGCCCATCCACGACCTGATGGACTATCAGGACGATTTCATCTATCTGCGCCAGCGCAACCAGGGCTTGTCGATAGCCCGGAACACGGGCATCAAGATAGCTACCGGCAGATTTCTGCAGTTTATTGACGGCGATGACTATCTGCTCCAGCGGGGCTATGAACACTGTCTCGATCTCGTGAGATATCACAACCCCGACATCGTATATTTCGAATTGACGGATAAGGAGATTACGGAGGTACCTTATTCATATACCGAACCGGTTAGCGGAAGTATCTTCCTGCACAACAACAACTTGCGGGGTTCAGCCTGCAGCTATGTCTTCAGGAGAGATATCCTGCAGAACCAGCGCTTCACCCCGGGCATCCTGCACGAGGACGAGGAATTCACCCCGCTCCTCTTCCTGAAGGCTGAAAGAGTCATCACCACCGATGCCAGGGCATATTTCTACCGCACGAGGAAAGACTCCATCATGCATCAGAAGGAGAATATGCGCCACAATCTGAAGCGACTCGCCGATACCGAGCTCGTCATCTGCCATCTGCAGGAAAAGGCGGCGCTGCTGTCTGATACTGAGAGAGTGGCCCTCAACCGCAGAATAGCCCAGCTCACCATGGACTATCTCTACAACACTATCCTGCTCACCCGCAGCACCCGTCATCTGGAAGATGCCATGAAGCGGCTCCACGACAAGGGGCTCTATCCGCTTCCAGACAAGAAATACACCAAGAAATACCAGCTGTTCTGCAAGGCGATAAGAAGCAAGGTGGGCAGAAGACTCATGGTCATGACCCTGCCCCAGCTGAAGGGATAAAAATTCATTTTTAGATTCATAGGATATGAAAATACTACTCATGGGAGAATACAGCAACGTTCATGCCACACTTGCCGAGGGACTCCGACAGCTGGGGCATCAGGTTACCGTGCTCTCCAACGGCGACTTCTGGAAGAACTATCCGCGGGATATCGACCTGGTCAGGAAGCCCGGGAAATGGGGCGGAATAGCGTATATGGCACGGTTGTATGCGCTGTTGCCCAAGCTTCGCGGATATGATGTCGTGCAGCTCATCAATCCCATGTTTCTCGAGTTGAAGGCAGAGCGCATCCTGCCCGTCTACCGCTACCTGAAACAGCACAACGGGAAGATCATCCTGGGCGGTTTCGGGATGGACTATTATTGGGTGAGTGGCTGCTGCAACGACCAACCGCTGAGATACAGCGATTTCAATATGGGAGAGACCCTGCGGACCAACGCTGACGCCCTGAAGGAAAGGAAAGACTGGCTGGGCACGGAGAAGGAAAGGCTCAACAGAATCATAGCCGGCGAGTGCGACGGCATCGTGACGGGACTCTATGAATACTGGGCATGCTATCACCCCGTATTCCCCGCCAAGACCACCTTTATCCCTCTCCCCATCAAGCCCCATGACCTGGAACCGGCTCAGGAGGATAGTGATAAGGTAAGGGTTTTCATCGGCATCAACAGAAGCCGGAGCGAATATAAGGGCACGGACATCATGCTGAAGGCTGCCCAGGCGATAGCAGAAAAATATCCCGACAGGATGGAGCTGCGCCAGGCTGAAAACCTGCCCTTCCGGGAATACGTAAGGATGATGAACGGGAGCGATGCCATCCTCGACCAGCTTTACAGCTACACTCCCTCCATGAATCCGCTGGAAGCGATGGCAAGGGGCATCATCTGCATAGGAGGTGGAGAACCGGAAAACTACGAGATTCTTCATGAAACCCAGCTTCGTCCCATCATCAACGTAGAGCCCAGCTACGAGAGTGTCTACGGAGAACTGGAAAAACTCATCCTTCATCCAAAGCGGATACCTCTGTTGAAAAAGCAAAGTATGGAATATATAGAAAAGCACCACCATTATATAAAGGTGGCTCGCGAATATGAAGCCTTTTACAGGAAATAAAAAAAGAGCACTCAATCACTTGAGCACTCTTTTTTATAATTAGATTAAACTTTCTAATTTTATTTGTATAAGTAAAAGATGATGAAAAGACGTTTCACAACGTCCGTTTGTTTTAACTGATGCAAAGATACAACATTTCGGATTACCAATGTCGTAAATTTTGTCTTTTCAGGAGGTTAAAAATATTGTTTTATATAAAAGAAAACAGTTTTTACCACCTATTAATCAGTTTTTACCACCTATTTTAAACTCATCCGGTGTAATTTCTGATAATATTTACTACATTATTTATTTGTTAATTACTCAAGTTTCGCCAGTAAGCTCCAAACGCAAAGGATGATACACACGCAAAGGCCCCCCCACACACCCTTTATCTTTCCGCTTCGCGTCGGTGACCATTGGACCAGGGCGTGTAGGGGCAAGTGAGTGTAGATATTTATTTTTTATATTACATGGGGATACAAAAATCTAACTGACAGTTAAACGGGCTGAAAGACCAAATACTCCACCCCCATCTCAATTTCAGTTATTTCAGTTATTTCAGTTTTCAGCGTGCCCCTATATGTTAGATATATGGTTACGGATTGTAAGTAAATTATATATCTTATATATTTATATATATATATATAAATATATAAGATACTACTATAAAGAGAAAAGTACTAAGGCACTGAAAACTGAAATAACTGAAATTGAAATAATAAATCGGGGATTTTCCGGAATATCCTGATTCTCCTGATTTACAGTTTCTTTTCCATAACTCTATGTTTTCTGCTCCGCAACTCTATGTTTTTCTGCTCTCAAAACTATGACTTGTAATTATTAACCAACTTACAATTAGAAAGCTGCTGAAAATCGGCCCTTATCACCACCCGAAATTTGGTGGTACCCCAAAAAAGTCGTATCTTTGCATCGTGATTAGGAGAAAGGCATCGCACCATCAATCAGAAGATATAGGCGCCTATCGGAAGAAAGATGGAAACAATTAATAATTTACAATTAGTATCTACATCTCAGTTGGTATATTTATGAATTGCTCAGATTCTTAATGATTTCCAAAGGTAGCTGGGTAGCTTTGGCAACCTGTTCGGCAGAAAGTCCCATTGCCAGCAATCGTTGTGCTGTTTCAGTTTTGGTCTCATGTTTGCCTTCCGGGCTGAAGGCCCAAAAGCTCCTAGCCCAGGGCGTGTGGGGCAAAACAATAGAAAAAGGGTCTATATGCCACTATGAACGGGTGGCGTATAGACCCTTTCTTTATGAGAGTTCTACTCTACGATGGCTGTCCAGCCACCTGCTGGAGCCAGATGTATCTGAAGCTTATCGCCGGCACAGATCTGCTGGTAAGTATGCTTATAACCAGTGGCTTCACGGTCGGCATTGATGCCGTCGGCAAAGATGTTCGCTTTGCCGCTCAGCTTTTCAGGACGGTTGGTCTTTCCGTTCAGCTTCAGCAATGGAGAGAGGTCGATGGTGAGGTCACGGGCCTGCCAGTTGTTCATCGCTGCAATATACCATCTGCTGCCCTTTCTCTTGGCTACAACCACGTATTCGCCCAGTTTGCCGTCCAATGGCACCACCTGGTCATAAACCGTCGGTATCTGGGCTATGAAATCGGTACACTCCTGATTCTGCATATACTTCGTAGGACTGTCGGCAAGCATCTGCAAAGGAGCATCAAAGATAGTATACATCGCCATCTGATGCACTCTGGTGCCCTGGCTCATCGGATGGTCGTTGTTGCCGAAGAACTGCGAACGGACGGCATTCACCATGGCTCCAGGCGTATAGTCGAAACTGCCCGGCAGGGCACGGAGATATGGAATCGTCACATCATAGCGAGGCTGGTCGTGCAGAGGACCATCGCCCACACGAGGCTCCCACTTGGAATTCTCCAAACCCTTCACGCCCTCGAAATTCACGATGTTGGGATAGGCAAACTGTACGCCAAACGGACGCATGCCATGAAGGTCGAGCAGAAGATGATGTCTGGCAGCACATTCAGCCACCTCGTATACAGAATTGATAGCCTTCTGGTCGTCACGGTCAAAGAAATCAACCTTGAATCCCTTGACGCCCATATCGCCGTAATGCTTCATGATTTCTTCCATCTTCTCATGACCGCGCTGGATGAGATTTCGCCATGAAGACCAGAGAATCACTCCTACCCCATTCTGCTTGGCATAGTTGATGATGCCCGCCATATCCATCTTGTCGGAGAAGATGAGCAGGTCTTCCGGATCGCTCCAGCCTTCATCGATGATGATATATTCCAAGCCGTTCTTGCGGGCAAAATCCACAAAATACTTATAGGTATCGGTATTGATGCCGGCACGGAAATTCACGCCCGTGATATTGGTGTTGTTCCACCAGTCCCAAGCCACTTTTCCCGGCTTTATCCACGATGTATCCTTGATTCTGCACTGAGGTCCCAGCTGTCGGGCAATATCATTGCCTACCAGCTGTTTGTCTTCATCGGTTACGAGCACGATGCGCCAAGGCAGACGGTTTACCTTTTCTGCGATATAGCCGGCACGCTCTGTAGGAACCAGGTTCAGGCGGTTGTATCCACCTATCTTCTCCTTTAAAGGATAAGGAGGGAAGGCAGCCTGCAGCGAATGTTCTGAAGAAGACGCACCCTTCAGGAGATACATGCCCGGATAGTTTTCCACATCAGCCTCCATGACCACGGCCTTCTTTCCTTCAGGCAGACAGATGGCGAGAGGCGTGATGGCGAGGGAATCCTGATACATTCTGGACAGCGGAGCCTCGTCGTAATAGGACTCGAAGGAATAGCACCAGCGCTCTCCTTCACGGTTATCATTCACATAAGGTACGAAACTCTGATAGTCGCCGGCAAAGCGATATTCGGAAGTTTCATTCACCACCTTATTGATTGTCTTCTTAGGGATGATGCGATAGGCTGCAGCATTCAGGAAAACGCGGAATTCCACATCATATCCGTTGCAGGAAAGGAGCAGCTGCTGATAGCCGCCCGTATCATCGTTCTTATAATTATGAACGGTAGCCTTGCGCACCTTCGGATTGACGCCAAAGATCTGTCTATCAGTCTGTAAGGAGATAGCGGAAGGTTTCAGAACCTGGGTTTTCCCCTTGGTGATATCCCAGGTTATCGACTTATCCACATGGATGTTAACAACCATATCGCCCAATAATGATTGTACGGTATATACTTTCGCCGACAAAGGCAGGCAGCATAAAGCCAGGATTGGAGTGATTAATCTTGCATTCATACCTAAGTTGTTTTGTTGTTTATCTAATGGTTAAAGAGTTCCGTTCCAAAAATGCAGATCATTCACGGAACGGAACTTCCGGGTCTTATGAGAGGGAAAGCATCTTCTCGATAGGCTTGACGGCATCCTTGGCTATTTCCGGAGCCACTTCTACCGTAGGCCAGCCGAACTTCAGGCTATTGTAGATCTTCTTCAATGAGTTCATCTTCA
>ERZ1026866.1530-NODE-1530-length-11658-cov-8.210118_pt1 | contig 11658 bp, 11 predicted proteins | sample MGYA00380163_ERZ1026866 | MGnify/ENA primary metagenome ERZ1026866 (study PRJEB33269, sample SAMEA4719799) | human gut metagenome | biome: human-associated habitat; feature: organic feature; material: feces | place: Cameroon | collected 2013-10 ...
ATTGGATTTGTTACCCAAAACAAGAACCAATTACGAACCATTAACTATGATAAATAATAAAATCAAATGGCAAAGTAACAAACAAATAACAAAATACATACTTTATTAAATACTTGCTATATGCTGTATATATTGGTATTTACGCGCGTTTTCTTATCGTTTTGATTGTTGCATGAGATTTGACGTTGTATTGGCGTTGTATCAGCGTTGCTCGTTTCGACTTACAGGGCAGTGCGAAGGCCTTAACACGTGGAACGGGCAGAGGACTGGCTCCACGTCTTTTTTTTGTATTCACAAACTAACCCATTATTATATTACACTCGTTTAAACGACAGAAGCGACAACTATGAGCAGATTCGGGCTTACAGTCATAATGGTATTGTGTAGTGCTGCAACATGTTGCGGTGCCGTCCACCGTGCTTTAGTGCTCGGTTTAGGCAAACAATTAGATACACGTTGGGCTAAGATAAATGGTGACAACGACATACACTATGTGGTGAATATGCTTCAAGACATGGGCTTCACCGATATTGCCACGCTACGTAACGAGCAAGCCACTAAGGCTAATATGGTGAAAGCTTTCAAGCAGCTTACCGCCCGTTGCAAACAGGGCGACATCGTGTATATACACTATTCGGGACATGGGCAACTCATGACAGACCTTGACGGCGACGAAGCGATGCGCTGGACCGGACGCCACTCGGAATGGGACGAATCGTGGATCCCGTACGATGCATACATGACCTACTGTCCACAAGACCGTGGCGAACGACATTTCAGTGATGATGAGGTGGCTGTGTTTCTTCAACAAATAAGACGCCGCATCGGTAGCAAAGGGCAACTTATAGTAGCGATTGACGCCTGTCATAGCGGTGATGCCACTTGCGGCGACGACGATGAATGCATCAGAGGAGTGGACATAAAATTCAATATTCCACGACAACCCTGCACTCCTACTGCAAAACCAATTAAGGAGCAGTGGCTGACGATAAGTGCCTGCAAACCCTACCAACTCAGTTCGGAAGTGAAAGGCAAGCGAGTGGGCAAACTCTCCTACGCCCTTTACACCCTCGGCAAGAAGACAATGAACATGAGCCGCAGCACATTGGAAAAGAGACTTGCCGACATCTTCAGCACATACGAGAGCCGCATCAGACAAACACCGATGGTGACTGGACGCAAATAAATTACGATAGATGGGTTACCTTTATACGAAAATGACTTTAACAAACAAAACACTAAAAATATGAATACAAAAAAACTGTTATCATTTATTATGGTTTTGATGCTGGCAATTAATGTTTCAGCCGAATCGTTCACCTATTTCAACCGCGGAATAGCATTCAAATGCAAGGTAAAGGATGGCAAAGCCATCATAACAGGCTTCGACAACAAAGCCGCTATGGTGGTCATTCCTGCACAAGTGAAAAACAAGAAAGGCCATACACTGCAAGTTTCTACAGTTGATTTATTTCAAATAGCGTTAGTTTATAAAACTCGTACAGTAGTGATTGAGCAAGGTATTACAGAGATTTCTAAGTTATGTTTCTATGGTTTCACCCAACTCTCAGAAGTGTATATTCCAAATTCTATTGCACTTGTTGGTGAAAAAGCGTTCAATCCAAAAACTTCGACGAAATTCAACATGCCTTCCACAATCCACGAGTCAGACCTTTTGGCAGGTAATGTAATCTATACTAAAGCAGTTGTTCCAACTTATTCAGATCCTATAGCAGGAATTGATCTTAGCAATTATGGCGATGACTCAGCTGCAGGTAAAGATGAAGTTAGCAGTGTAAAACCCTCGGCTCCTAAAATCACAAGCATCACACCCGGCACATCAGACATCGACATGAACATCCCGAGAAGTTCTATGAGCCGCGAAAACACGTTCTGCCTGATTGTAGCCAATGAGAAATATGCCAATCAGGACACCCCGAACGTTAAATATGCAGCTCAGGACGGCAAGACATTCGAGGAATATTGTCTGCGCACTTTAGGACTGCCACGAGAGAACATACGCTTTGCCGTAAACGCCAAATATCTGGAGATGAAGGAAATGCTGAAATGGTTCGGTGAAGTGGCAGATGTGTATGGTAAGGACGCCAACTTCATTGTGTATTATGCCGGACACGGAGTGCCTGACGAGAAAGGCAACTGCAAGCTTATCCCTGCAGACGTCAGCATCAACGACGTGAATAACGGCTATAGCCTTAAAGAAATATATACTTCACTCGGAAAGCTTCCACTCAACAGTGCGCTTGTGCTTATTGACGCTTGTTTCAGCGGTAACGACCGTCAGAATGTGGCAGCCCTTGACGAAACTCACCGTGGCATCGCACCAGTGGTAAAGCAAGAAGCGGTGACCGGAAATGTTGTGGTACTCACAGCGGCATCAGGCACAGAGACGGCTCTTGCCTACGAAGAACAGGCTCACGGACTTTTTTCCTACTTTGTCATGAAGAAACTGCAGGACACGAAAGGAGAGGTGAGCTACGGCGAACTCTACGACTATGTGAAGAAGAACGTCATGCGCAAGTCGATTGTGGCAAAAGGCAAGAAGCAGACACCCTGTGTGACTGTTTCGCCGAAGATGCTGAATACATGGAAAAATATTAAATTTTAAAAATAAAAACGATTATGAAAAAATTTCTTTTATCATTGGTAATGGCAATAACTGCCATTGGAGCAAGTGCACAGAATACTTATAATGTGCGAGCTGGTGGAGCTTTTCTTGAAGGTTATCCGTATACAATCATTGCTCAAGCAAATATATCACTTAAGAATGTCGGCTTATGGGTATTTTCTCCCGCAGTGCAATTAGCCACAGAAGGTGATAACACAGCTGCTATGCTTCATGCTAATATGGGTTATCGTAAAAGAATAGGTAATAATTGTCTTTTTGTGCCGAAAGTTGGTGTTGCAGGAGGTTATTTTTCATTGGCTGGTTATAATGAAGCATTCCTTGTAGGTCCATCAATCGATTTGGCTTTAGAGTTGAAACATGTCGTAATAGGTGTGACTGGGTTTTATTCTATAAATAAGACTGTTGATATCGAATCATATTATGATGATGAATATAATATCCCAATGTTATCCCTCACCTTAGGCTATACCTTCTAATCCGATTCACAATGAAGAAAATTATCTTCATAACCATTATAATGTTCCTCTGCACCTCTTCACTGCTTGCCAAAGTCAAGCAGGAAAGGTGCGGAGGAACTTATGCTTATACATATTCAGGCAGTATTTCGTATGACGAAGCCAGAACCAAAGCTGTTGAGAACGCCATTGTTATGGCGTTGGCAGACAAGTTTGGCACCACTGTCACATCGCAGTCATTGCTTGAACTCACGAACAGTGGCGACCGCTTCGACCAAATGTCTCGCCTTCAGGTTAAAGGCAAACTGGTGAGACACATAAATGCTCCCGTGGTTTCGGAGCCTGTATACGCCGACAATATGTTCACGCTGAATGTCACCGTCGACTTCTACGCAACACCAATAGAATATGCTCCCGTGGAATTTGTGGCAAAAACACTGCGCAACGGCACATCCGACCGCTATGAAAGCAGCGAGTACGTTGCCGGTGACCGTTTCGCTATGTCATTCAGCTCGCCGAAATCGGGTTATATGGCAGCGTTCTTCGAGGACCGCAACACGGTGGTGTGCATCCTGCCATACATCGGTGATGACGATATGCCGTTTCGTGTGGGAAAGGACAAGCGCCATATCTTTTTCGAAAATGACGAAAACGGCTATCAGATGACTTGTGGCGAAGAACCGGAAATTAATTATGTGCATGTGGTGTTCTCACCCAATCCGTTCATCAATGCCGACCTTATGCGTACGATGACACGCAGGAAGTTTAACCATTGGTTGGAAAAACATCTTAACTACGATCCAGAACTGCAGGTGCAAACATTGATGATAAGAGTATTGCCCGATAAAGAACAATAAGTGTCGGCAGGATGGGTTACTTTCATACCAGATGTGTTTTAACATATAAACAAGTAAAAAGAAACTTAGAGGAATGTTGCTAAAAATGAGAACTATGCGCCGCAACCATGTAGATGCAGAGGTGGTGGAGGGCATTTGGCGGCACGACAAGAATATGGAGGAATGGTTCTACGCTTCAGCACGGAGCTATTTTGACCGCCATTTCAAGGATGTTTTCTTTGACAAGGACCGCAAACAGGAGATTTTCCAGACCGCTTTCCTGAAGATATGGACAGAAATGACCAATGGTACCATATCTGTTTCTGACGGTAATGTAGTGCGACGCCGACATACAGGTGAGGTGCAGCCGATGACATGCAGTCTGCTGACGTTTGTTATGGCGTTCGCAAAGATGGAATATCGCGAACTCGTGCGCAGCGAACGACTCGACTATTACGGTGAGATATTCGACAGTGCGGAACACTCCGAAACGATGAAGATGCCTTGTGAAGAGAGTACCGACACGCTGAAAGCACGTATTGTGGACGACTGCATACAGCGCCTTTCGCCACGTTGCGTAGAAATCCTCACAATGTTCTATTACGAAGGCAAAAGCCTTGACGAGATTCTTATGCTGCGCAGCGACAGAAGTTCGAGCAAGAACGGTCTGAAGACAGCCAAGAATAAATGTATGAACACGTTGCGGAGCATGGCAACAGAAGAGTTTCGTAAATGTAACATCTAAAACAACCCATGCTATGAACGAAGAGAAATTTAATCCCAATGTCGCCGATGCCGACACTATGCTAATTGTGGCAAGGCTCGGAGAGAGAAAGAGGAAGCTGGAGCGTATGGCAGAAATAGAGCACCGTCTCGCACGACGCACTACAGCAAGACTATACACCAGCATCGTCTCAGCAATGGCAGCAGTGGTATTGCTTACACTCGTGTTAGTACCATTGTGGCGTATGCAAATATCGCCTTTGGACAAAACCGGCATATCGCAGCCTACGTTCAGCGACTATCGTAGTGGAAATGCCGACATTGCTGAGATAACCAAATTAATGAATCGGCAAGACTACAAACAGGCTTTGACCGTTACGAAGAAGGCTCTGCACACCTCAGATATAGCATTGAAAGATTTATATGGAAAGGATGTGGAATTCGACGATGAGGAATTGGTTTACGAAGAAGAATTGGAGAGAAACACCAACAGCGAATTACGCTGGGCATACATCTATCTGCTCGTGAAACTTGACGACGTAAAAGAAGCCCGAAGACAGTTGCACAAATACCTGAAAGCAAAGGATTATTGCCAACATCAGGCTGAAGCCAAGGCATTGCTGGAAGAAATCAACTGATTATAATGTTTTTTCCAACATCTAAGGGTTACTTTTCTGCCCCTCTTGCTTAAACCGGCAAATAATAAAACAATAAAAAAATAATAGGATTATGAAGAAGATTCTTTCTTTTGTGGCAGCAATCATGATTGCAACCACAGCAACCGCACAAACAGCAATGGAACTGGCAAGACAACAGCAGGAACTCAATGCCATTAATATGAAAATGCTCAACGCCAAACCCACCAAACAGGCAAAGAAACAAGCAAAGGAACTTAAGGCTGAGGGATGGACAGTACCAGCCGGAGACATAGACATAGCACAACAGGTGACGAGAAGCCAGCTTTACAGCGCTGAACTGACAATAGACGAAAGCGGAAACGTCACAAAACGATATATCATGCAGACGGCACAGCAGACAGCAGGAACGTACAATTCAGGCTATGCAGCAGCACGAGCAGCAGCACAGACAGAACTTGCAGCAATGTTGAAGACCGAACTTGTAACGGCAATGCAGCAGAAACTCGACAATAGCCAGAGCAATGCTCTGACGGCAACAACTATCGACAAGTTTAACCAAAGATCGAGAATGATTGTAGACCAGACTTTGACAAACGCTATTCCTGTGCTTGCCATCTACCGCAGATTACCCAACAACAACTTTGAGGTTCAGGTACGTATAGCTTTCGACAAAAAGGAGCTCATAGCACGCATCAAGCGCAATATGGAGCAGGAACTCGAAAAAGATGGCGACAAGCTTTACGATATTGTCGATACTGTCTTTGATGATAAATTATGATACACAAACGATTTATAACAATAATATTGGGCATGGTTCTTAGTATAACTTGGGGTCATGCCCAAACGCTTTCAAACAACAAGCTAAGACGTGGGCTCGACGATTTCCGAAAACAGACAAGAAAAGAATTCGAGGATTTCCGCAAGCAGGCTATGAATGAGTTTATAAGCTTTGTACGAAATCCGTGGAAAGACTTTGAACACACAGCACCGGTGCCGGTACCGGAAGAAAAGCCCGTCCCCCCGGTGGTTATGCCCGAAGAAGACGAACAGAAACCTGTGAAGGAAAAGCCAATTGTAATAGAGGAAGTTGTTACACCAAAACCTCCCCAGCCCCAGCCACAACCCATAGAACCAATCATTGAAGTTCCTGTCGAGGTGCAGAAATACACTGCATTTACATTCTTCGGTACACAATGTAAGGTGAGATTTGATTCTGATATAAAATTAACACTTGACGGAGCAAGCAATAACAATGTGGCTGATGCCTTGCAGACGCTTACCGGCAACAGCTACGACAATATGATAATAGACTGCCTTGCACTGCGCGATTCACTGCAACTAAGCGATTGGGCATATCTGCAAATGCTGCGTTCGCTGGCTTACAGCATAGAAGGAGAGCGGACAAACGCCGCCACTCTGCTCATGGCGTACCTCTATATGCAGTCGGGCTATAAGATGCGTCTGGGTGCAAACGACAATCGCCTTTATATGCTCTATGCATCAAAGCACTATATTTACGACCACGTCTCGTACGAAATAGATGGTGAAACCTACTTTGGCATCGAACAATTGCCGACACGCCTCTCGATATGTAATGTAGAATTTCCGAATGAGAAACCTTTGTCGCTCTACATTAATACATGCCAGAGATTCACCTCAATGCCGTCGGACATTCGCAGAATCACATCAAAACGCTATGGAGGTTTTGGTATAGAAGCATCCGTAAACAAAAATCTTATGGACTTCTATTCCACTTATCCGACTTCGTTTATTGATGACGATATAATGACACGATGGGCTATGTACGCCAACACGCCTATGGACATAACCACAAGCAACCTCGTCTATCCGCAATTGCGCAGACAAATGGAAGGTCTTTCGCAGTTAGAAGCTGTAAGTCGCCTACTCAATATGGTACAAACAGGACTCGAATACGAATATGACGACAAGGTATGGGGTGGAGACAGAGCGTTCTTTGCCGAAGAAAGTCTGTTCTATCCATATTGCGACTGTGAGGACCGCTCAATCCTTCTCACACGCTTAGTGCGCGACTTGCTTGGTCTGAAGTGCATCCTCGTATATTATCCCGGTCATCTTGCATCTGCGATAGAATTCTCAGAAGGCAATGTAAAGGGGGATTACATCATGTATAAAGGACACAAATATATCATAGCAGACGGAACTTATATCAACGCTCCGATTGGAAAGACAATGCCTGAAATGGATAATGCTACAGCAAGAATGATAGTATTAGACTGATACGGAAAGAATGCCCGCGGCATTGAAGATAGAAACCCAGCAAGTTACACGGCTGCTTGCAGTGGTGCGGACAGGAACTGAAAGCCCTGCCTAACCGGATTTCGCTGATAAAATTCCTGTTTGGCGGTTAGTTTGCCTGACAATATTTGTATTTCTGATGCTCAATACTATGAGCTCGGCGGACTAAGAAATCTTTGGTACGAAATTCTTGAGTTTTGAGCGTTTGGAGACAACATGCTTATACTCAGTGTGTTATGCGGTTTTATGGAGCATCGCGGATACGCTTACCAATAGCGCCGTTTTTACACTCTAATAGTGGCACTATTGTAGTGTAAAAGTGGCGCTATTGGTAAGCTTGGGTGCTGTTTGCACAGCAAAACACCATAAAAACAGCTTTTTGATTCTCTAGAATTGATTTTTATTTTGTAACATGTTTTTACTCTTTGTACGATATTTGCATGGTGGATATGAAGACGTTAATGATGGTACTGATGATGAGGCGGTAGCGTTGTAAGGATTTATTTTATAAAGGCTGAATGTCATTTTTTTTTTTCAGCTTTTGTAGTATTCTGCTTTTTCTTGCGTTTATATAGTGTAAAAGAAAACAAATAAGAAGTAAGAATATGGAGAGTAATAAAGAATTTTTTGAGCGCCTTGTGCGTGACCATAAGAGCACAATATACACGGTGTGCTATATGTTCTCGAAGGACGACGACGAGGTTGCCGACCTTTTTCAGGAGACATTGATAAACATCTGGAAGGGACTGCCTTCGTTCTCGGGTGATGAAGGTGCCTTGCGTGGTTGGATTTATCGTGTCGCACTTAACACCTGTATCTCGCTGGATCGGAAGAAACGGAGGCGTAATGTTGTGCCGCTGACTATGGACATCAGCCTTTTCGACCCCTCGTCGGAGAGTCGTGTGCAACGTGCTGACCAACTGCATAATCGTATCTGCCAACTCCAACCGTTCGATCGTGCCATCATTTTGCTGTGGCTTGAGGACCTGCCGTACGAGGAGATAGGACAGATAATGGGCATATCGGCGAAGAATGTGTCGGTGAGGTTGGTGAGAATCAGGGAGATGATGAAGAAGATGAAGTAAGCGAGAGTGTACATAGATTAGTGACTAAACCCGTAAAAATATATATTATGGAAACAAATGAGAAATATATTGATGAAATGGAGCAGATGCGCCATGACATGAATGAGCTTCGTTCGCTGCTCAGTGAGCAACAGATTGTGAACGAGCGATTGATTAGACGTGCCATGAACAAGGATATGAACAAGGAGAAGCAGTCGATAGTAGTGACTACGCTGTGCGCTGTCATAGGAGTGCCCATCTATTATGTCATGATGCCTGTATGGGGAATACCGATGTGGTTCACGCTGGTGACCGTCGCTTTCCTCCTCATTGCGGTGGTGGCGTCGTGGTGGTCGGTAAAGCGACTTCTGAAGGAGAGTCTTCTTACGGGCGACTTGCTTGTCGTGGCAAAACGCATCAACGACTATAAGCGCTTCTCCATCAACTGGCTGAAGTTCGGCATACCGTTTATTATGGTTTGGCTTCCTGGCTTTATGTATTACGCAAGCAGGAATATGGGTGATGAAGAACAGAACGGTTTCTTCTGCGGTGCGGTTGTCGGTGCTGTTATAGGTGGAGCCATTGGCGTTTATTACCTTATCAATTCGCGTCGCCGACTCAATGGAATACTTAATCAGATAGAAGAGATAAAGTCAGGAATGTAAGGTGGAATATCTCCTCTGAATGAAAGTTATTAATGTTTTTTGTAGCCTGCGTTTTATGAGAGTGACTCGTAAAATGCAGGCTGTTTTTGTGTTTTTATGTGTCTGTCAGTGTTTTAGAGACCGCTAAACGCCGATAGCTCACTTTTTTTTGTTAATTTTGCAAAGAATACTGATGTATTCGCAGACTACTTGATTACGTCTTACATTACGATTTACCACGTTTTTTATAAAAACCATTCTATGACAAACAAATTCGTAAAATTGTTTTTCTTGGCCACATGTTCTATGATGGCCCTCGCGTCCAATGCCCAGTCATTGCTTCCCAAGCCGCAGTCGTTTGTGAAGGCAAAGGGCTTCTTCCCGTCGGCACCGGAAAATGTAAAGGTGGAGAACCTTGCCGGTGACGTTGCGGAGAACATCTACTCAAAGCCTTGGCTGAAGGCAGCCAAGAATGATGGTCGCCGTGTGGTGCGCTTCGCACGCATGGCGAATCCTTCCTCTCCTGAGGCATACCGCCTGCATATCACTTCCGACACACTCCTTGTAAGTGCTGCCACCGCTGACGGATTCCGTTATGCTTGGCAGACCATCGGTCAGCTTACCTCGAAGAGTGGTATTGTCTGCTGCGACGTTGACGACGCTCCAGCATATAAGTGGCGCTCGCTGATGCTCGACGTGTCGCGTCATTTCCAGCCGATTGAATTCATCAAGAAGCAGGTGGACATAATGTCGAAGTATAAGTTCAACCGCCTGCACATCCATCTCACCGACGCTGCCGGATGGCGCATCGAGATAAAGCGCTATCCTTGGCTCACCAAGTTGGCGGCATGGCGTCCTGAGCGCACATGGAAGGAATGGTCGAAGAACGGCGCACGCTACATCGAAGAAGGTTCGGAAGGCGCTTACGGCGGCTATTACACGCAGGACCAATTGCGCGACCTTGTGGCTTACGCTGCTGAGCGCGGCATAACCATCGTGCCCGAGATAGAGATGCCGGGTCACTCGGCTGAGGTGATGACGGCTTATCCCGAACTGTCTTGCACACACGAGCCTTACAAGCAGATGGACTTCTGTGCGGGTAGTGTGGCAACATACGACTTCCTTGAGAATGTTCTGAAGGAAGTGATGGACATCTTCCCGTCCAAGTATATCCATGTAGGTGGTGATGAGGCTGACAAGGCGTCATGGCCTACATGTCCGCTCTGCCAGCGCAAGATGAAGGAGCTGGGCACAGACAAGGAAGGTTTGCAGGCCAGTCTGATTGCCCATTTCGGACGTTTCCTCAACGAGCACGGCAGACAGCTGGTGGGTTGGGACGAGGTGATCGCCGGCAACCTTGCCAAGAACACCACCGTTATGGTATGGCGAGGAACCAAGAAGGCGCATGAAGCCATTGAGCATGGCTACGACGTGGTTCTCTCTCCGGGTGCTTACTGCTACCTTGATGCTTATCAGGACGCTCCAAACACACAGCCTGAGGCCATCGGAGGCTACCTGCCTCTTGAGAAAGTGTATGGCTATGTGCCCGGCGAGGACTTGCCGGAGGCTGAGCGAAACATGATAACAGGCGTACAGGCTAATCTGTGGACTGAATATATCCCGACTCCGGAACACGTAGAGTATATGCTTTATCCGCGCGCTCTTGCCATTGCCGAGATTGGATGGAACGGAACGAAGAAGAAGGATTATCCTGAGTTTAAGCAGCGTGCGCTGCAGCAGATTGAGGTGTTGCGCAAGGCTGGCGTCAACACGTTCGACCTAAAGCATGAGAAGGGTGAGCGTCCCGAGTCGCTCAAGCCTACTGCTCACAAGGCACGTGGCTGTAAGGTGATATTCAATAAGAAGTATTCTCCCAAGTATCCTGCTGCCGGCGACCAGACTCTTGTTGACGGTGTACGTGGCGGATGGACCTATGGCGACAAGAAGTGGCAGGGATTCATCGGCAAGGACTATTGCCTCGACGTCACTCTCGACCTTGGAGCAAAGACGAAGATTTCTTCTGTTTCAGCTGACTTCATGCAGAGCTATGGCGCTTGGGTGTTCTTCCCGGAAGAGTTCAAGGTGTCTGTCAGCGATGACGGCAAGACATTCACTGAGGTGTATACCACCACCAGCAAGGTGGACCACGACATCCAGTCTGGCTTCCGCACCCTTTCATGGAAGGGATCGAAGAACGCACGTTATGTCCGCGTACAGGGCAAGACCACAATGGACGGAGGCTGGCTGTTCACAGACGAGATTGTAGTGAAGTAAAAACTGAAAGCATAATATGATGTACGGCTTCAAGCAAGGGACTTTTCAGGGCTCACCCGATAAACCCAGGGGGAAGAATCTTTGATTCTACAGAAAATTT
>ERZ1026866.1532-NODE-1532-length-11652-cov-5.060102_pt1 | contig 11652 bp, 10 predicted proteins | sample MGYA00380163_ERZ1026866 | MGnify/ENA primary metagenome ERZ1026866 (study PRJEB33269, sample SAMEA4719799) | human gut metagenome | biome: human-associated habitat; feature: organic feature; material: feces | place: Cameroon | collected 2013-10 ...
CGTATTAGGAGATGAAATTTCGCCTGACACTTGTCGATTATGGGATCTGAAAACAAACGAACACATGGACAAAGATGTTTATCGACGAAAAATTGGGGAGATTGTCCCAGTATATCAAGAAGTTTTGACACGTTTAACACAAGTTGGTTTATGAGAGGGGAAAATGAAATGTATTTTGTAAAAGTTTATGTCACCTATAAAGATTCTGTATTAGATCCTCAAGGAGAAGCAGTGAAAAATGCGGTCCATCGTTTGGGATATGAAACTGTTGAAGATATCCGAATCGGTAAATATTTTGAGATCCAAGTTTCAGCAGAAGCTAGCGCAGTAGAGGAAACGATTGAAGAAATTTGTGACAAACTATTAGCTAACGTCAACATGGAAACGTATCGTTATGAAATCGAACAATTGGAGGGAATCTAGCATGAAATTTGCCGTGATTGTCTTTCCTGGTTCGAACTGTGATGCGGATATGCTGTGGGCAATTCGTGACATTGTGGGAGTAGAAGCTGAGTATGTTCGTTACGATGAAACCTCTCTACAAGGCTATGACGGCGTATTGCTCCCTGGTGGTTTTTCTTATGGCGATTACTTACGCTGTGGAGCTATTGCGCGTTTTTCAGCTATCATGAAAGAAGTTGTTCGTTTTGCGGAGGAAGGAAAACCAGTCTTTGGTACATGTAATGGGTTTCAAATCCTTACAGAAGCGGGTCTTCTTCCAGGCGTGTTAAAAAAAAATGATTCTTTGCGCTTCATTTGCAAAACTGTTCCTTTGAAAGTTAACAACCAGACAGCCTTTACTTCGGAGTATGAAACCGATGAGATCATTCAGCTGCCTGTCGCTCATGGCGAAGGAAATTATTTTTGCGATGATCAAACGTTGCAAGAGTTAAAAGCCAATAATCAAATCGTTTTTACTTACGCTGAGAATATCAATGGTAGTGTCGCAAATATTGCAGGGATCACCAATAAAGCAGGAAATGTGTTGGGAATGATGCCTCATCCAGAACGGGCAATGGAGGCGTTACTAGGATCAGAAGACGGAAAACGATTTTTTGCATCGATGTTAAAAAATTTTGGAAAGGTGACTGTCTAAGATGAAAACACGGAATGAACCAAGTCCCTTAGAGATCAAAGAAAAGAAAATTTATGCTGAATGGGGATTGACAGATGAAGAATATCGAATGATCGAAGAAGATATATTGGGGAGAATGCCTAACTACACCGAAACAGGTTTGTTTTCAGTCATGTGGAGTGAACATTGTTCTTACAAAAATTCTAAACCGATTTTACGAAAATTCCCAACAAGTGGACCGCATGTTCTTCAAGGTCCAGGAGAAGGAGCTGGTATCGTGGATATCGGTGATGGTCAAGCAGTTGTGTTTAAAGCGGAAAGTCATAATCACCCTTCAGCAGTAGAACCTTATGAAGGAGCGGCAACCGGTGTTGGTGGGATCATCCGTGATATTTTCAGTATGGGTGCACGTCCGATTGCTTTACTTGACTCCTTACGTTTTGGCGAGTTAGACCAACCACGAACCAAGTACTTATTGGAAGAAGTAGTCGCAGGGATTTCTGGGTATGGTAATTGTATCGGAATACCGACGGTTGGAGGAGAAGTAGCGTTTGATCCTTGTTATGAAGGGAATCCGTTAGTTAATGCCATGTGTGTAGGATTGATCGATCACAAAGACATTCAAAAAGGGCAAGCTTCTGGTGTGGGTAATTCGATCATGTATGTCGGTGCGAAAACAGGACGCGACGGCATTCACGGTGCGACTTTTGCTTCAGAAGAGTTCAGTCAAGAAGAAGAACAGCAACGTTCCGCAGTTCAAGTAGGCGATCCTTTTATGGAAAAACTATTACTTGAAGCTTGCTTAGAATTGATCCTGGAACATGCGGACATTTTAGTAGGGATCCAAGACATGGGCGCTGCTGGATTGGTTTCTTCAAGTTCGGAAATGGCATCAAAAGCTGGATCTGGTTTGATTTTGACATTAGACGATGTGCCACAACGAGAAACAAATATGACCCCTTACGAAATGATGCTTTCAGAATCACAGGAACGAATGTTGATTTGTGTAAAAGCTGGGGCAGAGGAAAGAGTCAAAGAATTGTTTAAAAAATATGATTTGGATGCTGTTACGATTGGAGAAGTCACCGATGATGGCTTGTATCGCTTGTACCATCATGGGGAAGAAGTGGCTAACTTACCAGTTGATGCCTTAGCCGAAGATGCACCTGTTTATGAAAAGGCAGTGCAAGAACCCGCTCGAATCGAAAAATTTAAACAGTTAGGGCAATATCAACCAGTCATTGAAGATGCGAATCAATTATTGCTAGATTTATTGAAACAACCGACAATAGCTTCAAAACATGCGATTTATGAAACCTATGATTCTCAAGTACAAACCAATACAGTAGTTTCCCCTGGAAGTGATGCTGCCGTATTGCGTATTCGTGGAACTGAAAAAGCAATTGCTATGACGACTGACTGTAATGCCCGCTACCTTTACTTAAACCCCGAGATAGGTGGCCAAATTGCTGTTGCAGAGGCTGCCAGAAACATTGTAGCTAGTGGCGGACGTCCATTGGCGATCACAGACTGCTTGAATTATGGTTCTCCTGATAAGCCAGAAGTATTTTGGGAACTGGTCAAATCAGCAGACGGGATTGCCAAAGCATGTGAAGTCTTTGCGACACCTGTGATCTCCGGGAATGTTTCTTTATACAATGAAACGGATGGCAAAGCGATTTATCCTACCCCGATGATCGGCATGGTCGGATTGATCAAAGACCACCAACACATCACCACTCAATCTTTCAAAATGGCGGATGATTTGATTTATCTTGTTGGTGAAACTTATGACGATTTCAATGGTAGTGAATTGCAAAAAATGCAATTAGGAAAAATTGAAGGGGACATCGAGCATTTTGATCTATTGACGGAACAACAAAACCAAGAAAGTCTACTGGCGGCTATTCAAGCAGGAGTGGTAACCAGTGCGCATGATTGTTCGGAAGGCGGTTTGGCTGTGGCGTTGGCTGAAGCAGCTTTTGGTACCCAATTGGGATTAGATGTCACAGTAAATCTGACGACAGCACAACTTTTTTCAGAGACACAATCAAGATTTGTGGTCACCATCCTTCCAGAAGATCGTGAGGAATTTGAACGTTTGATGGGCGAAAAAGCAAGTTGTATCGGTAAAGTGACTGAGTCAAGTAATATCGTGATCCAAGCAATTGATGGGGAAATCCATCTAGCTGTTACAACAGCTAAAAAATGCTGGGAGGACGCAATCGAATGTCTTATGAAGTAAAAAGTTTAAATGAAGAATGTGGGGTGTTTGGTGTCTGGGGACATCAAGAAGCATCTAGCGTAACGTATTTTGGGCTTCATAGTCTTCAGCACCGTGGTCAAGAAGGTGCTGGGATCGTTTCAAATGATCAAGGGAAACTAGTAGGACACCGGGATCTAGGTTTACTCTCAGAAGTTTTCAAAGATCAAAGAAAGCTAGCTGCACTCTCTGGACAAGCAGCGATTGGACATGTGCGTTATGCTACAGCAGGTAATGGTAGTGTGGACAATATCCAACCCTTTTTATTTAAATTTTATGACCAGTCAATCGGTCTAGCTCACAATGGTAATCTTACGAATGCCCGTTCGTTGAGAACGTCGTTAGAAAAAGACGGTGCGATTTTCCATTCCAATTCAGATACAGAGATTTTGATGCATTTGATTCGTCGAAGTAAAAAAACAACATTGCTCGATCGTTTAAAAGAAGCATTAAATGAAGTGAAAGGCGGATTTGCCTATTTGCTTTTAACAGAAGATGCCATGATCGCCGCTCTTGATCCGAATGGTTTTCGACCTTTGGCAATCGGTCAAATGAAAAATGGTGCATATGTGATTGCTTCTGAAACTTGTGCACTGGAAGTCATCGGTGCGCGGTTTATTCGAGATGTTCGTCCAGGGGAAGTAGTGATCATTGATGACTCAGGCTACACGATCGATACTTATACGACCGAAACCCAGTTAGCGATTTGTTCCATGGAATATATCTACTTTGCACGACCAGATTCAAATATCGCTGGTGTCAATGTACACACTGCTCGTAAAAATATGGGGAGAAATTTAGCACAGGAAGCGCCAATTGATGCTGACATGGTTGTAGGTGTTCCAAATTCTTCGCTATCAGCAGCCAGTGGCTATGCCGAAGCTAGTGGCATCCCTTATGAGATTGGACTAGTAAAAAATCAATACATTGCCAGAACCTTTATTCAACCTACACCAGCGTTAAGGGAACAGGGTGTCAGGATGAAACTTTCGGCTGTCAGAGGAGTTGTTAAAGGCAAACGAATCGTGATGGTGGATGATTCGATCGTTAGAGGAACAACGAGCCGGCGAATCGTACGTCTATTAAAAGAAGCAGGAGCAAAAGAGGTTCATGTACGAATTGCTTCACCACCGTTAAAATATCCTTGTTTTTACGGCATCGATATTCAAACGAGAAAAGAACTAATTGCAGCGAATCATAGTATCGAAGAAATCAGACAATGTATCGAAGCAGATTCATTGGAATTTTTGAGTGAGGATGGATTGATCCAAGCAATCGGATTAAAAGAAGCAGCTCCTTATTCTGGGTTATGTATGGCTTATTTTAATGGTGATTATCCGACGCCTTTATACGACTATGAAGAAAAATACCGTGAATCATTGAAAAAAAAAGTATCTTTTTTTCAATAAAGGAGGAAGTAACATGAGCAATGCCTATGCGAATGCTGGTGTGGATGTAGAAGCTGGCTATGAAGTAGTAGAACGAATCAAGAAACACGTGAAAAAAACAGAGCGACTAGGGGTAATGGGTGCTTTAGGCGGTTTTGGTGGCTGTTTTGATTTAAGTTCTTACCAATTAAAAGAACCAGTTTTGGTATCAGGGACAGATGGGGTAGGAACAAAATTGTTAGTAGCCATCGAAGCGGATCAACATGAAACGATCGGAATCGATTGTGTGGCGATGTGTGTCAATGATATTTTAGCTCAAGGTGCGGAACCTTTATATTTCTTAGACTATTTAGCTACTGGAAAAAATGATCCACGAAAATTAGAAAAAGTCGTCGCTGGCGTGGCGGATGGTTGTGTAGCAGGTAATCTTGCGTTGATCGGTGGCGAAACCGCAGAGATGCCAGGGATGTACGCGGAAAATGAGTATGATCTTGCTGGTTTTGCAGTTGGGGTTGCAGAAAAGTCGCAATTGATCACAGGAAGTGAAATCGAAGTTGGTGATGTTCTGTTAGGCTTACCTTCTAGCGGGATTCATTCAAACGGCTATTCATTGGTTCGGAAAGTGTTTTTTGAACAAAATAGTTACACATTAACCGATCAGATAGAGGGTCTGTCTGAAACACTGGACCGAGAATTGTTAAAGCCGACAAAAATCTATGTATCAGCTTTGCTGCCAATCATAAAAGAACAAAAGATCAAAGGTGCGGCACATATCACTGGTGGTGGATTCGTAGAAAATATTCCTCGGATGTTGCCGGAAGGGACGGCCGCGCAAATTCAATTAGGTTCATGGCCTAGCTTGCCGATTTTTGATTGTCTCCAACGTTTAGGTGAAATCCCTGAACAAGAGATGTTTGAGATTTTTAATATGGGTATTGGAATGGTTGTAGCAGTAGCAGCTTCTCAAGTCGATGAAGTCATTGAAAAAATCAATGAGCAAGGAGAAGCAGCTTATCGAATCGGTGAAGTAATTCCCTTAAAAAATAAAACAGTGTTGTTTGATGAGGAAGAAAAATGAAGATTGCCGTATTTGCTTCAGGAAATGGCAGCAACTTTCAAGCTTTAGTTGACTATTTTCGGGAAAATAAGTTGCCAGATACCTTTGAATGGCTTTTTTGTGACCAGCCGAATGCTTTTGTCTTAGAACGGGCAGAAAAGTTACATGTACCATTTCATTTTTTTTCACCAAAAGAATTTTCATCTAAAAGAGAATATGAAGAAAAAATTTTAGAGATCCTAGTGGAAAAAGAAATTGAACTCATTGTATTAGCAGGATACATGCGGATTATTGGTCCGACTTTATTGAATGCTTATGAGTCAAGGATCATTAATATCCACCCCTCTCTTTTACCTGATTTTCCTGGCTTACATGGGATTCGTGATGCGTTTGCTGCGGAAGTCAAAGAAACAGGTATAACGATTCATTACATTGATAAAGGGATAGATACAGGACCCATCATTCACCAAGAAACCATAGAGATCACGAAAGAAGACACATTGGATAGCTTAGAAGCAAAGATTCATCAAATCGAACATCAGACCTATCCTAAAATAATCGAAGCAGTCATCAAAGAAATGCAAAAAGTGGAGGAAGAAAAAAATGACTAGAGCATTGTTAAGTGTATCGGATAAAAAAGGAATTGTTGAATTTGCCAAGGGATTACAAGCTTTGGAAATTGAGATCATTTCAACTGGGGGCACCAAAAAAACACTTGATGAAGCGGGAATCTTAACCATCGCAATCGAAGATGTCACTGGCTTTCCTGAGATGATGGACGGACGTGTCAAAACTTTGCATCCTAAGATTCATGGGGGATTATTAGCACGTCGTGATCTTGCTAGTCACAGAGATGCAATGGCAGCTTCTGAGATTTTGCCGATTGATTTTGTTTGCGTCAATTTGTATCCTTTCAAAGAAACAATCATGAAACCGGATGTTAGTGAAAAAGAAGCCATTGAAAATATTGATATTGGTGGACCAAGTATGTTGCGGAGTGCTGCCAAAAACCATGAATTTGTTACGGCGATCGTTGATCCGAACGATTATCCAATTGTTTTAGATGAACTGAGAAATCAAGGGACTACTTCTCTAGCGACACGTCAGAAACTGGCAGCGAAAGTATTTCGTCACACAGCAGCCTATGATGCATTGATTGCTCAATATTTAACGGAGCAAGTGAAGGAAGAAAAGACGGAAAAATTGACTCTTACTTTTGAACGCAAGCAAGACCTCCGCTATGGCGAGAATAGTCATCAGCAAGCTGTCTTTTATCAATCTGCTCTACCAGAACGTTATTCGATTGCTCAAGCAAAACAGCTTCATGGAAAAGAACTATCTTTTAATAATATTCGTGATGCAGATGCTGCTTTGCGGATCATGAGTGAATACCAAGAACCAACAGTCGTAGCACTCAAACACATGAATCCTTGTGGTATTGGCTCAGCTCACACGATTTTCGATGCTTGGCTAGCAGCTTATGAAGCAGATCCTGTTTCGATTTTTGGTGGGATTGTGGTATTGAATCGGGAAGTCGATTTAGCAACAGCTCAAGAAATGTATAAACTCTTTTTAGAAATTATCATTGCACCGTCTTATACACCAGAAAGTTTAGAAGTTTTAAAAGCCAAGAAGAATTTACGATTATTAACGGTTGACTTTAACTCGCAATTAACAAAAGCATCTAATGAAATTGTTTCAGTCCTTGGAGGGTTACTCGTCCAAGAAAAAGATACAGCAATGGAAAAACCAACTACGTGGCAAGTAGTAACCGATCGTCAGCCAACATCTGATGAAATGGCTGCATTAGCATTTGCTTGGAAAGCTGTTAAGCACGTCAAATCAAATGCGATCGTTGTAAGTAATCGGTATCAGACGCTAGGGATTGGTGCAGGACAAATGAATCGTGTCGGTTCTGTCAAACTTGCGATTGAACAAGCTGGAGAAAAAGCACAAGCAGCTGTTTTGGCAAGCGATGCTTATTTCCCAATGGATGATTCGGTGGAATATGCAGCTAAACACGGAATCAATGCGATCATTCAGCCTGGTGGAAGTATCAAGGACCAAGCGTCGATTGATATGGCTAATAAACATGGAATTGCCATGGTCTTTACGAACGTCCGTCACTTTAGACATTAAGATAGAAGGAGTAAGAAATGAATGTATTGATCATAGGAACTGGTGGGCGTGAACATGCGATTGCGAGTAAAATCTTACAAAGTCCGCTAGTCGAAAACGTTTATTGTGCACCGGGGAATCCTGGCATGACACGTGATGGGGTCAAAATCGTTGATATTAAAGAAACTGATCATCAAGGATTGATTGAGTTTGCTAAGAAAGCGTCAATTACTTGGAGTTTTGTTGGCCCAGAAATTCCATTACTAAATGGGATCGTAGATGATTTTAAAAAAGCAGAATTAAAAATATTTGGCCCAACGAAAGCTGCCGCATTGATCGAAGGATCTAAGAGTTTCGCCAAAGAATTGATGGAGCGTTGTCAGATTCCAACTGCTGAATCTAAAACTTTTACCAGCTATCTTGAAGCCAAACGATATATCGAAGAGAAGGGCACCCCAATTGTGATCAAAGCGGACGGTTTAGCTGCTGGCAAAGGCGTGGTCGTAGCGATGACAAAAGCCGAAGCGTTACAGGCAGCCAGCGATATGCTGGAAAAACATCGCTTTGGACAAAGTGGACATCAAATCGTTGTGGAAGAATTTTTAGAAGGAGAAGAGTTCTCTTTATTAGCGTTTGTGGATGGCGAAGCAGTTTATCCAATGGAAATCTCACAAGATCATAAACGAACGTATGATGGAGATCAAGGGCCGAATACTGGGGGGATGGGTGCCTATTCTCCAGTACCTCATATTTCTGAAGCGATCATTGAAGCGGGAATCGAAAAAGTAATAAAACCTGCAGCTAAAGGGATGAGCGAAATTGGTCGTCCGTTTATCGGTGTATTGTATGCAGGATTGATCGCCACTTCAGATGGACCGAAAGTGATTGAATTTAATGCGAGATTTGGCGATCCTGAGACACAAGTCATTTTACCTCGATTGAAGAGTGACTTGGCGCAAGTGATCACCGATTTGTTAGACCATAAGCCGGTTCATTTAATTTGGGAGGAAACTGGATATCGTTTAGGGGTTGTAGTTGCAGCAGAAGGTTATCCTAATCAGTATTTAACTGCTATGGATTTGCCCGATTTTCCTGAAGAGGAGGCAACTGTCTATTATGCGGGTGTTCAAGAGGAAAAAGGAATTTTAAAAGGTTCAGGTGGTCGAATCTACTTAGTGGAGTCCTATGGGGAAACAATTGAAGAAGCGAGGGAAAAAATATACAACGTGTTAGAATCAAAAGATACAAAGGGGACATTTTATCGGAAAGATATTGGAATGAAAGCAATCAACGTTTTTTCTAAGAATCACTAGCACAACAAAAAGGGGGATAACATTTTTTTCTTTTTTGAGAAAAAAGTGGCATGCCTCTTTTTGCCCCCTTTTTGAAGTAAATGTGTTAAAATCTAATGGGAAAGAAAGGAATGATTTTAATGAAACAGATTCAATTGGGAACTTCAAATCAAAAGGTGTCGTCGGTCATTCTCGGATGTATGAGGATTAATGGCGCTGAGCATCCAGAACGTATTATTGAAACTGCTTTTGATAACGGTATCAATTTTTTTGACCATGCGGATATCTATGGTGGTGGAGAATGTGAAAACATCTTTGCTAGTGCGTTAGCAAAAACTTCAATAAAGAGAGAAGAGCTATTTATTCAAACAAAATGTGGGATTGTTCCCGGTGTGATGTTTGACTTTTCCAAAAAGCACATCACTGAATCAGTAGAAGGTAGCCTCAAACGGTTAAAAATGGATTATGTTGATGCGTTGCTATTACATCGTCCTGATACCTTAGTTGAACCTGAGGAAGTGGCAGAGGCATTCGATGAATTAGAAAAGTCAGGTAAAGTACGTTATTTCGGTGTAAGTAATCAGAAACCAATGCAAGTCGAATTGCTAAAGAAATACGTCAAACAACCTTTGTTGATCAACCAATTGCAATTTGGATTGAAACATTCTGGAATGATTGATCAAGGGATCCATGTGAATATGACAGATGAAGCTAGCGTTGACCATGATGGTAGTGTCTTGGATTATTCACGTTTGAATGAAATGACGATCCAAGCATGGTCGCCTTATCAATATGGTTTTTTTGAAGGGGTATTTATCGGTAACGAAAAGTTTCCTAAATTGAATCAAAAATTAGCAGAACTTGCTGAAAAATATCATACAACGCCAACAGGTTTAGCTTCAGCTTGGATTTTACGCCATCCTGCGAATATCCAAGTGATTGTGTGAATGGTCTATGAATCGTAAAAGAAGACAAACACATCGGTCGGAGTCACCTCAATTCTTGCAATTACTGAATGTAGCAATTTTTTTATTTCTTCAGGCGTTGAATGATCAAAGTCAGTGCTTTTTATTATTTGAATGGGTACTTCGATATCTTCCTTTGCTTTTTTTATCTGTAGCCGTTCTAGTTGTTTTTGCAGTTCTTTGATATGTGAATCCAATTCCTCATTTTTGTTTTCATATAGATCAGTATTTAATTTATCAGCTAAGTACATATCTAATAGTTTTGATTGCTTGATTTGAAGCTTTTTGATTTCGTGTTTTAGCGGTTCGATATTAATCACTTGTTTTTGTTTTTTCTTTTCATATGAATAAGCATAATTTTTTGTGATTTCGATTACATGCTTTTCCAATTCCTCACATTTTATTGAACGATTGCTACAAGAGCGTCCGGTTTTTTTCTTGTATTTCCAGGTTCTAGCATTGCAACAATAGTATTTATTTTTGTAAATAATGCCATTATGTTTAGAACGACTTTCATAAGCACTGTAACGATTGCCACATACTTCGCAATAAATTAGTCCTGACAAAAGATAACTACGCTTAAATGCGTTACCGTGGGCTCTAGTTGCTAAAGTGTTCTGCACTTTATAAAATACTTCTTCTGAAATAATTGCTTGATGATTTGCCTGATGATATTTTCCATTGAATTTTTGTTTTCCTAAATAAACAGGATTAACTAACCGACGACGAATGGTGGTGTCATTAATTGACGTTTTGAATTGGGGGTATTCTTCTAATAAAATATTGGCAATTCCTGTCATACTTTTTTCTAAGCTAGCTAACTCAAACATTCTTTTAACCATGTTAGCTTGAGATTCAACCGGTTCTAATACATTTGAAAGTTCGTTGTATTCATAGCCAAAAGGTACATTTCCGCCTCCCATATAATATCCTTTTTTTACACGTTCTAGTCTCCCCATAGACATACGTTCGGTTATATTGTCTCTTTCAAGCTGTGCAAAAACAGAAAGTATACCAATCATAGCTCGACCGAAAGAGGTTGTTGTATCGAAACTTTCTTGCATAGAAATAAAGTCGACATTGTTTTTAAGGAAAACGTCTTCGATAAGATACATTGTATTTTTTTGAGAGCGAGAAAGGCGATCTAATTTATATACAATGACCACATCTATTTTTTTATTTTCAATATCTTCTATCATTTCTTGTAATGCAGGACGTTCTAATTTGGCGCCTGATTGTGCAGCATCAGTATAGATCTTGTAGATTAAGTAGTCTTTAGCTGTGGCATATGCGTTAAGTTTTTCAGTTTGTGCTTGAATAGAATATCCATGTTTTTCTTGTTCTGGTGTCGAAACTCGTATATATAACGCTGCTCGTTTCATGTTTTCTCCTTTCGAATATATGTTCTTCTGCGATGGATAAAAAGAGAGCTACTGCTCTCTTCAGACTGTAGACAAACTCCTAAATTGGGAGTGTTGTTTGCAGCTTTTTTGT
>ERZ1026866.1533-NODE-1533-length-11644-cov-3.409354_pt1 | contig 11644 bp, 28 predicted proteins | sample MGYA00380163_ERZ1026866 | MGnify/ENA primary metagenome ERZ1026866 (study PRJEB33269, sample SAMEA4719799) | human gut metagenome | biome: human-associated habitat; feature: organic feature; material: feces | place: Cameroon | collected 2013-10 ...
GTGTTGGAGGTTCGTGAGGAAGAGATCTGATAGGAAAAATAGAAATCATATAAAAATATAAAAAGAGAAGGAAGGTAAAATAAATGATTAAGATCGACAATGTTGTGACACCTAGTTCTGAGCAGATGGATTTTATGATATGTACAATGATGAATGTGTATGAGCTCGAAAATACTGTTGGGCAGTGTAGCGGACTTGGGTGTTCTGAAAGGATTTATCAAGGCTGGGTTGAAAAGGGAGATAAATTATGTGTGCGTTGTATAGACAATATGATAAATAAAACATGTTATGGAATAGATAAGCATTATATTTTAAGCGATAGTGATAAAGAGCTGCTGTTGCGAGATAAATTGGGGTTCATGTCATATATGATGGTTTATTTCGATATAACCGGTCCTTTAGATTTTATTCGAGATTTTGTTAATTTCGATTTGTTTCTGGATGACTGTGATGATATTTTACACACTATATTGGAGCCTCATTTTATTAAACGTGAGTCAGTAAATGATGCTGGTGATATTTATCGAAAATGCCACGTTATGATTAATTACTCGGCTCTTTCCAATATGTATATGGTTTATAAAGACAGTAGCGACGAAAACTGGCAGTACGTTTGTGAATGGATCAGTTTGTTGCCATATAGTGATCTAATAACTTCTCGTGCAGGCGATTGATATTTCTCCGCGTCATTTACAGATGCTTTTATGAAAGAATTATACTGAAAATTTTAAGGAGGTAATATTTATGACAAAACGAGAAGAGGTATTAATCGAGAAATTGGATGCACTGAGAGGCGAGATTCGAAAGAGTAGGCAAGATATATGGCATTTCGAGGAGGCTATACGTTATAATTTAGATTTATACAACGTGACTTTGCTTCCCATATTTACAGACAGAATTGAATATCTGAAAGTTAATATGGAAATTTCAAAGTCTGCGATTGCAAAACTGGAGGATGAACTGTGGCGTACTTCACGAGAATTATATTTGGAAAGAGCTACTCAGAGAGAATCGAAGAAACCTAAAGAATGCAATTATTTCTATGGACAAGAAAACATTTGTCTCATGAATGAAATATTAAAGAACGGAACAATTAGAGGTATTAAATTCTAACATGACGGGAGTCTGAATCAGAAATGATTTGGACTCTCTTCTTTTTCGAGTTTACAGATACCCATTATAATAGGGAGGAATTTGTGTTTTTATGGACGGACAATTGAAAATGGAACCGTATGATATTCATGAATTGATGCGGAAACATAAAAGAAAAAATAGCGGGCGTGCTCCAAAAAGAGATTGCATTGGGTTTATTGAAAACTTTGTAGAAAGTGATTACGATTGTTGCAAAGTTTTTACCGGAACTAATTATAGTGAATCCCATATCGAATGCACTATTTTATGTAGATCGGTTAAGATAATCGGAGCTAATGTAAGAGTTATCCAGCGTGGGAATGACGTGTTTCTGGTTAGAAAAGATCTTTGGGACGAACAGGTAAAGAAGGAGGCAATTAAATATGAAAATTAAGTTATTTACTCACACCGATCTTGACGGGGTTGGTTGCGCTATTTTGGCATATTTAGCATTTGGAAAAGAAAATGTGGATGTGGAATACTGCAATTATGATGATGTTGACAACAAAGTTTCGCGCTTTTTTATCAAAGAGATTCCTGGGAAATATGATAAGGTGTTTATCACTGATATTTCGATTAATGTTAATTTAGCAGCTGCAATAGATCGGTACGAAAAATCTGGGTTATGGCAGTTATTCGATCATCATCAGACGGCTTTGGAACTCAACAAATATGATTGGTGCAATGTGTTGGTTGAAGCTGCAGATGGATCTGGATTGAAGACCTGTGGAACTGAATTGTTTGGGGTATATTTACTCAGCAATGAGGGATTAGTCAATCATTATAATTGGACAACTATAAATAATATATTACAGTTCATTTGTGTTGTGCGGGATTATGATACTTGGAGATGGACTATTACAGGTCAAGATGGGCTGAACTCAAAGTACGTGAATGATCTTCTTGATATTTACGGGAGGGAACGGTTTATAGAGGTAATGTTCGCAAGAATTAGGATATATACTGGTTTTCCATCGATTACACCGGAAGAGAGGTTATTATTAACAGAAAGAGCAAATGAAATCGACCATTATGTGATACAAAAGAAGGAACAGTTAATTCGTGCAAGGGATACTTACGGTCATTCGTACGGCTACGTATTTGCAGAGAGATTCTTCAGTGAACTTGGCAATAGGCTGTGTCAGATGACTCCAGAGCTTGATTATGTAGTGATAATTGATATTTCCAACGGCAAGGTCTCTTATCGAACTATCCGAGACGATTTGAATCTCGGAACAGAAATTGCTCATGCTTACGGTGGTGGAGGACATGCTAAGGCTGCAGGTAGTACTTTTGATCGTGAGTATATTTCTGGATTGATCATTAAGAAGTTATTTGAAACCGATGAGATGAAAGGTGTTGAATAAATGAGTATTAAATGGTTTTTATACAAAATCGCTTTGAAATATATTGGCTGGTGTAATAGAAAACCGTCTGACATAATGTATGGTCATCTCAAAAAGATGGATCGCTTGACATACCATGACTGTTATAAGGCTTATTTATTATACGGAGCAGACGCGGAATGGTGTAAGTTTAAAAAATATGAAGTGTTAGATAATGCAATTCAGAAACTAGCGGAATATGAGGATATGGAAGAAAGGGAAAGTGTTGACCCATTAATGTCTTTAAGAAAAATATGTGACATTATTGATATGCCTTGGGCTTTAAACGGCGGAAAGGAGTTCACAGTTGGGGTAAATCCCGATTTAGATAAACAATATGTATTATGCAACGGTTACCACTATGATACGCGGGTAGGTATGTTTATATTAATCCGGAGTTTGGCAGTACGGTTCGATGATGACTGTATATATAAAAACGAGGAGTATATTCTATCAGATGGCGACCTCGAAACCATGATCGGTATGCTACGGTATGTAAATATATTCAATAAGGCTGGCTTGAAAAATGTTATTTCAGCAGATCATATCAAAGCGGTACTTAATAAAAATGAAGAGGAAATAGTGTGAGGTGACAAATTTATGGACTTAGGAGCTTTTCAAAATATAGAAGCACTGGACAAATTGGCTAAGGATAACGGGATTGATATTCCGCGGTGTAGAGGCTACCGACTGATGAAAGATGAGCCAGTCGTCACTCAGGCAGAGATCGATGAACTAAAAAGAATCAACGCGATTTATATTACTGAGTTACTGATCGATTCAGATCCATTCTGGTGTGCTTCGGATGACTACGCTGATATTGGTATTATGATCTGTGCATATTATCGGCATGGCAAAGGATATTTCCTTATTCCGAATAAAGATAAATATGGCATGGGAGAATATTCAGGTATTCGCTGGGATAGAATCCATGGCTGGAAAAGAAGAATTTTAAAATTCAAAATTAAAAAAGACAACCGGAAAATTCAGAAACAGTTCAATACCTGGAACAAATACGCAGGTAGAGATGATGTACTTTATATTCATTCGAGAATGGGTGGGTATAATTGGGAAACATATCCGAAAAAGGATGAACTGATAAATCGACCGTGGTTTTTGGATCGTGTTGAAGACGGTATCGATTCGACCTACTGTGACTTCTATGCAAAGATTGATATTTCAAAAGATGAAGGAGGAAACAATGTCAACACAAATAATTGAGGTGCCAAATGATATTTGCGAGAAATTCGGAGTCGCTGTGGACTGGACCAGTAAAAATGTTCAGCCATATTTAAAAGAACTCACGACGAAGTGTGTGAATTACAAAATCGCTACTGATATTGTATGGCTGGCGGTCGGGATTATATTACTTATTATTGGAGGGGGGTCTCGGTGAGATTCGCGTTGACTAACAGTCATAAGTACCACGAGATAGAAGATTATATTGAACGAGTGCGTAGTGGCTTAGATGATGTGGCATGCCTACAGTTTATATTCGGAGGTATTTGTCTCGGTGTTGCGGTGTTTTTAATTTTATATTTCACCATTAATCTGTTAGCATGTCTTACATTCCCGGAGAAGATTATTTTAGATATGGTTCGATCATATTTGGGTAACATGTAAACACTCTCAAATCCAGAATAGTAGATGTGGGTGTTATATTTTTACGTAGGAGGTGTACTGAATGAGATATAGAAAGCGATACACGAAAGAAGAGAAAAGTCCAGAAAGGCTTGAGTTGGAAAAACTGATCAGAGAACATATTCAACTAAGTAAAATGTCACAAACCACTATAATCAATACTTTATGTAGGCATGGTGTTGATTCTATTCGAAAATTGGTTGTTATAACTGAGGTTGAATTATATAAGATGGGTGATCTCGGAGATGTAAGGGTCCGGGCATTGATGGATCTGAAAAGATATTTGGAAGAAGAACGTGGATTGTACAGAACCCATGAAGAAACACTGGTAAAAGTTAAAGAGCTGCTGGAGCAGGAATACATGACAGATATCGTGTGCCATCAGTTAAATCTCGGGCCGGTGATAATTGACATGTATGAGAAATTAAAAGGTTCTCGCAGCTTATCTCAGTTATCTAATGAAATTGCTGAGTATACGGGTCTTTATCCTGGTTACATAACAAATACCATCAGCGATTATAATTTTCGTAAGCGGTTAGAGAAACTGGAGCAAAAGAAAAATGAGGTAAGGGGTAATTGAGATGAATGAGGTGAAAGTAATCAACGTACCTAAAAATGTAAAATTTATAGACATGGGCTTGCTGTGTGTAATGAAATTTTTTGTAAATGAGATAAAAATCTTTTTAAAATGCTAATTGATATTTATCTGGAAGGACTCTTCTATATTTACGCGATTGGTATATGGGCTTTAATGAAAACAAAGGAGGATATTTATATGAACGAAGTAAGATGCATTGAAGTACCCAAAAATGTTGGATATGTAAAATTAGGATTCGTTGTTAATCAAAAAGAGCTTGTGTATTATGCCGTTAGTATTGTAAAAAATCCAATCTTATGGAGAGTATTTGTAACTGATCCGAATGGGGTAATTACAGTCAAAAACGGTAGACCGGAAGATTATATGATTGGAGATATTGAGTTTATAGTTAGCAATGAAAGAGTTATAATGAGCGTTATGGAAACATCTGAGACATACATACTTATTTGGGGAAATTGAATAAATATCTTACAGAGGGGTCATTGAGAAATCGGTGACTCTTTCTTTTATATTTGCAGGGTGATGAAATGGATAAAATTAACGAGTTTTTAAAAGAAAATCATCGATCGACAATGGTGGCTGGGAAAAATTTTCTCATGACAACAAAACGAATAAAATGTAACGATGGATTCAGTATTTCGATACAGGCTAACGAGTATTCCTATTGCAAACCACGACAAAATAGAGCATGGCCGTATGATGCAGTAGAGTTAGGTTTTCCCAGTGTGTTGGATGATCTCATAAAAGATTACGCTGAGGAAAGTGGAACAAGTAAAACTGTTTTTGGATATGTTCCGGTCGATGTAGTGATTCAGTTAAATGAAAAGCATGGTGGTATTAAAGATTAGATTTTGAAATAAAGGGCTTGAATCGAAAATGGTTTGGGTCCTTTCTTTTATATTCGCAGGAGGTGATGATATGACGGAAATATTATATGCAGACGATAAAATCTATAAAATAGCAACTCCAAACGAGATCAGAGAAATGGCTGGACTGGATTCGGTTGATATTCATAAAAATGTACATCCACGTAAAACTAACTGTCCGAATTGTGGTGCATTGATTGGTAAAGATGGTAGATGCGGATATTGTGGAACTTTTGTTGGAGTAGAGGAGGATTGAGGAATGACGGCTATGTATATTGTTACAGTAATAATTATACTTATCAACTTATTATTAGCATTTGGTCATGCACAGAAAGGTGAAATCTGCTATACGGTAATTAATTGTACGATGATTTTGATGTGTATGATGTCAATTACAAGATAACGGAGGTTTGATATTTATGAAAACATTAAACACAACATTAAGATTTTTGTGCTTTTTTGGCATAAGTGTCGTGCTGAGTGTATCCGGATTAAACTGTTTTCATTGGCAGTGGTGGGTAATTATGCTGCTTATGTTGTTTTATACCATACTGTTGGCTGTTTATGATATTTAGTTGAGGTGATCATATGAGTAAATTATCAGAGGAATCAAGAGAAGAATTATTCGATGTTCTACTTGGAGGTAACCCGCCAAAGGATAGGATTACTTTGCAGGAATATATGGAAGAATGGAATAAAAGAGTTGATAAAGAGGGTGGTTATGAAGTTTTGGTACCACCAATGAAAAAGGAGGATTGATATTGTATGGTTAAATTAAGAGATTTTTTACAGGTCGCTAAGAACACTGTAGTTATCGAAGAAAAAGGCGCACACGCTGTCGTGATAGATCCATTGTTTTTTAAAGCCGATATTTTATCTCAAAAGTTACTTGACAGTGAAATTTGCGCGGTAGGTAGTATGATGAGTGACGGAAAGTTACATGTTGTATTGGGAGGAGCTATCAAAGATGAGTAAAGTAAAAGAAACAACTATCGGGCAGATCAGTGTTGAGGTAAAGGCAGGCCTTAGTGTGGATAAGAAGACAGCACGTATATGTATGGATTTGTTGTCTATATATTTTAAAAACGGTGGGTGTAAAGGAGTAGCAATGGCATTTAGAGATGATCCTTATGATTCCGTTGGAGTGCAGCCATTAACTACAGAAGAAGCAGTTGATATTGCTATGATGGCGCCTTTCCGTTGTAATAAAGGGGAGAAGGCTGAAAACGAAGAGGAGGAATAACTTATGGATGTTGCTAAGATTATTGAACCATTCTGTAACTTTTCATTGACGTATTGGCAGAAAGAGTATGCTCAAAAACTTTTTGATGCTGAAATGGAGGGAAATCATCTTGTATATTGTATTCCGCCACGTGGCACTTCAAGACATACTACCGAGGTTGTACATGCATTGGTTATTCTAGCTATAGCGTTGCAGGAAGGTTCAGTAAATTTTGATGGTTGTAGCATATGATGATATTTTGGATAGTTTTCGCGGTTCTTATATATCTGGTAGTCGGATACTGTATCGATATGGATCTACGTGACGGACATGACACTCCGCATTTATCATTTATATTCTTGTGGTTATTCGTGCCAATAATATGTGCTGGAATTGGGGTTATAATAATCGTTTCAGACATTATCGATCGGGTGATTATTAAATTGAAAGGAGATTGCAAATGAAATTATATTTAATTCATGGTAATGCGCATTATGAAAGTTACGGACATATGGAGCATACTTTCGGCATTTACACCGATAAAGATAAAGCCGAAGCTGCGAAGAAAGTTGTTACCAAACAGCTTTATGAGAAAGAGAAAGATAATGAATAGTCGTATGTAGACGATATTTCAGATATTGAAGTGAGTGTTGTTGAAATTGAATCTGACATGGCTGTGGATATTGAATTAGGAGGATATTGTGAATGATTAAATTATTCAAAAATGTTGATGAAAAATTAGCAGATATCGGTTTTAAAAAGATAGAAGAAAACAAGCATTTATGCGAGTACGACAGAGAAAACAATGAATTCGGATATATTCAGAAAGTTGTTATTTCCTATAAGGAATCTGGACAGCATATTTTACAATCCTATGACCCTAAATTATTCGATGATGAAGGAATAGGTAATACTTGCGTCGGTTTGACTGGATATGAAATGAAGCTATTTCTTAAAAAAATGAAAAAGATGGGATTGTATTCAAAAGGAGAAAATAGATGATCAAATTAGAAAATGTAGTTCTGGCGAGTCCAGAGCAAATGGAGTTTATTATTCAGGGAATGAGAAATTCGATGGATTCATGGGAGAAGAGTGATAGTGAATGCATAACCGCTGGATACGATATCGTAGGATTCGATTTAGGCGAAAACGATCACTCACTCATGCAGCGCTTATCCAACGCAGGTACTGAACATCGGAAGCACATGAGAATGATGCCGGTGTATGTGAGGATTACGGCGCCGTTGTATTGGTGGGAAGAATTTGATACTAAATTCCCTTTATACAAAGTTGGTACTGTTGCTAACTCCTGCAGTACGATGGACAAAATTGCAGAGAAAGAATTTACGCTGGAAGATTTTAGTTGTGAGCATTTGATTTCAGACTGGATCGGAGATAATAACAATGCTATCTGGTATAAAGACCCGCCTAAAAATGGATCGATTGAATGCCCGATGATATTTTCTCCTCTGGATGCTTTAAGAATCACTATTGGAGTATTAAATACGAACCGAGAAGCTTATCTTAAAACAAAAGACAAAAAGTTCTGGTGGCAGATGATCCAGCTTCTTCCAAGCAGTTATAATCAGACTCGTAATGTTATGATGAATTATGAGGTACTGGCGAATATTTACAGACAGCAGAAGAATTATAAGTTGGACGAGTGGCGAGAGGTTTGTAAGTGGATTGAGACGCTACCGTATTCTGAGCTGATTACCGGACTTTCCATCGGATCGGATCAGTCGATCGAAGAAAAACGTTTCGCTCAACCATTTCCGTGGATTAAAGAAGACGATGCATATTGTAATAACTGCGAGCATTTCCACGACTGTTTAAACAAAGGCGGTCTTGCTGACGTTACAACCGGTAATGATATTGTAAAAAATGGTTTTGGACGACAATATTACGTTAACAAACCTGGGTATGATTGTCCGAAGGAGGAAGAACATGAATGATGACAAAGTATCTGTAAAAGAAGCTCTTGAGAAACCGTATGATTTATCATGGATGATCAGATTAAATACAACGCTGCGTCACATCTCATTTGGGGTGTGGCGTTTATTATTTTCACTGTATGTTTTATATGCGCGTTTTACTACACTATTGGAACATCTGATTTACCGATGTGGGTTAAATTTTTATTATTAAAGTAGAAAGGAACATTTAAAAATGAAGAAAAAACTCAGACTTATTTTACTCACAGTTCTGTGTCTCTGCCTTATTGGTGGAGTTACAGGCTGTGCGGTGCTGGATGACACTATTAATGAGATCAAAGGAAATCTTGTAGGTAATGGCTACACTATCCGTACTTACGATAACTATGGCTCAAAAGTTATGACCACCACTGGAGATAAAATCAATGTTCAGGGTAATCCGGTTAAGACGACTTCTTACAGTAGCGACGGATCAGTTGTTACAGGATACGAGATGTCATCTGTAATCACCATTAATATAGATGGTAAAGAAATTCAGAGTTGTGGTGATACATGTATATTTGAGCAGGATGGTCTGCAGCCTGACGTAGATTTTGTGCAGACTGATATTTACAGTCAGTCAACCGGCAAACTTTCCGATAATACATATGTAGCAGGTATCGTGAATGAATATAGGAATTATTTTGGTAAGTCACGTGTTGTGGTAATTAAGTCTCAGTTAGGACAGCCTATCGTAGCATATTCAGGAGATGAGGTATTATGGAAAATTCCTAAAGACTTGCCTAAAATGACGAAATTGATGATCGATGGTAAAGCTCTTTATATTCACAGAGCTAATTTTCAGATTATTGATACAGCGTTGTTAGATTAGAATGAGTTCGCGAGAAACGGACTGGATGGTCATTAAATTGAAAGGAGATTTATATTTTGAAGATATTATTATTTAGTATTATTCTAATCGTATATTTAGCGGTCGGTTTCATCGTATGCGGTATTTTTGACGATCAGGTTGGTGGTCCAGACTTAGCGATTGCATTTATATGGCCAGTATTTCTGATTGGGATAATTGTATTTGCAGTACCGTCATTATGTTATCAATTTGGGTGCTGGCTCTATCAGTTTGGATGTCAACTAGATGAAAAATTTGAGACATGGAGGAATAAATCAAATGACAAAGAATGATTTAATGAACAGTTTGGTGGGATTGATATGAAGAAAAAATTTTTAAAGTTATCAGTGATTTTCGTTCTGATACTGACTTTATCAGGTTGTAGCAGTGAATCGGAAGATTTATCGATTATTGAGGCAGGTAGTATCGTCGGAGTTGACCTTATGAACATTGACGGGTGTTTATATTACGATACTAAAACTAATATTGTATATATTTGGAATGGAATTTTTGGCTGCTCCACAGCAGGTACGACTCCATCACCATACTATGCAAGTAATGGACTTCCATATAAATATGATCCAGATATGAATCAGTTAAAAGAGATCACGAACGGGGATTGATATTCAATACCTCGTTATTGAAGAAGGGTATTCTATCGTAGCATTGTATTATGACGATAAAGGCGATCAGTGGTATTTTGACATAGATACGTTTGTAGATACATTCATAGAATCATAGGAGGGATATGGTATGATCTTAGAAGGAAGAATATTGATATTTAATACACGAGATAATGACGGTTATGTATTTACGGAAGAAACTAAATTGAGTCACCCGGAAAAGATACCGGTAGCATGGAATTTTGAATTCGACAATCCAAGTTTAATTGTTGGTACTGCAGAGGTGCGTGTTTCTGGTAGCTGCCTGGTAGCTACTATCACAACTACTAATCCGATGTTTGAACAACTAATGATGGATCCCAAATTGGTTTACTGTGGTGGATATTTTGTGCGTTGTAAAGAACATAAATCTGATTTTGGAGATTCGGTCATCGACGATGCTCTGCTATGGGGTATTGGTGTAACTGCAGAGGATGATGATCTATTCTGTCTGACGGTCAAAGAAGAGTGATATTTGCATACTCCGGATTGTTAATACGTATATTCTATGATACAATGCCATTATAGAAAAAGGGAGGTTTGCAATATGAAATTGAAGAAATTAATGTTAACTGGGGTGCTTGTGTGCGGATTAATATTTGCCGGATGCGGTGGAGATAGTAGAGATAGTGGCAATAGTGAAAAAGAGGAAGCTGTTAATTCAGATGTTCAGAAAGCATGGGATGACATTTCTGGGGATAGTGCTGATGAGAATGAGTCTGAGGATGATACCGCTTCGGAAGATGCTGAAGATGGGGAAAGTGACAGCAAGAATGAAGCTGTTACGGAGAACATCGATACGAGCTGGTATGAATCAAATGGTGACGCAATTGCATCTGGAATATTTGTTGTTGGTGAAAATATAGCATCTGGGAATTACAGTATCGAGAATCCTAAAGAAGATCAGTATATGGATGTAATTGTATTCGAATCTATGGACGACTATCTTGGATATTTTAGCACATATCCTAAAAGTACATTAGGTGAAGAAGATGCTGCAATTAAAGCCAACTCTTTTTACGATACCTGTTTGAATCCGGAAGAATCTTGTACAGTTAATCTCGAAGATGGGAATGTACTTATGATTGACGGTACTATGGGTAATATTATTAATTCTGAGAATACCAATACCGGTGATGGAATTGTTTCAGAGATGAAAGAATTAAAGCCCGGAGTATATTCATCAAGTCAGATTGGAGAGGGGACTTATGTAATTACTTATCCAACGGATGGAGGATATGGAACTAAAATAGCTTTGTTCGATGATAAAGATTCATATAAAAAATATAATTCCACAGAGACAGTAACCCTTGGAG
>ERZ1026866.1534-NODE-1534-length-11638-cov-64.331693_pt1 | contig 11638 bp, 16 predicted proteins | sample MGYA00380163_ERZ1026866 | MGnify/ENA primary metagenome ERZ1026866 (study PRJEB33269, sample SAMEA4719799) | human gut metagenome | biome: human-associated habitat; feature: organic feature; material: feces | place: Cameroon | collected 2013-10 ...
ATAGCTCAATGCCTTGCTGAGCACTCGCTGATACTCCGAGGTATTGATGACCAGAGCATCAGATGGTGTTACCACGATGTTGGCATAAGGATGCTTCTTCTGAATCTTCCAGCAGGCATAAGCAATACATGGAGCGGTATTGCGAGCCTCCGGCTCTGCTAATATGTTATCTACTGGCATGTCAGGGATTTGCTCCTTGACAATGCGAATGTATTTCTCGTTTGTCACGACCCACATGTTCTCAACAGGACAGATTGGCTTCAATCTATCTACTGTTAATTGAATGAGGGAACGGCCGACTCCCATCACATCAATGAACTGCTTTGGGTAATTGGGGGTTGACATAGGCCAGAAGCGGCTGCCTACGCCGCCGGCCATGATTATAATATGTATCATTAATCTTGTTCTTTAAATAATAAAGATTTCTAAAATCATCCCGTCCTTCTTTACCATTAAAGAAGGCTCCACCTCTCACCCCGACCCTCTCTCCTCAGGAGCGAGGGAGAAAACCGCCCTACTCGGTACTCGGAACCGCTACGCTCTAAGGTTGGCGGACCATCAAAAGTCTCGCCTAATTGTGGGGGATGGGACCGCATGGAATGATGATACATATTGATATAAATACCAAACTGCAGCACATTATTTACTATCAGGTACTTTATATGCCAAACTTTCCCAATCGTCATAATGCATCAAATAAGCTTTATCACCCTCATTATTCCATATGTGATTTTTGAGTCCCCAATAAATTTTATGAGTATTTGTTCCACTGGTATTTTTATGAGTACCATAAGAACCATTTTTTGTGTAAAGCCAAATAAAATCTCCTTCTGCCACAACTAAATCAGGAAAAATGAAAATGTGACGATGCTTATTGGACACGATTCCACTCTCATCATAAGTTGTGTCAAACAAGATATAGCTATTGATATTACACTTAGACAACACTTTTAAAACTACACGTTCGTTATCAGTTCTCGCATCCTTTATTTTAATCAACTTCAGATCCATCATTTTTGTCCTCCTCTTGTTTATTATTATTCGTGAATAAAGAATCTATATAATTATCTAACCCCTCTGATGCTTTTACCATATCACGCTTAGTAAACTGCTCAGGAAGCTTTGACATCAAATAATTATTAACTGATGAAAATGTAACATCCAACATTTGATTTTCTCTTGTTTCATAGTCCAGTAAGCCAAATGAAGACAATATTACTAAGCAAGCAAAAAGATACATTCCAAAACTATCATCCTTTTTACCAGAATTAATTGCAAGAGCCAAATCCATAAGATTAACGATTGGAGGTTTTATATTGAATTTTTTTACATTGCTACAATATCGTCCAATCATATGCAATAATGAAATACTAGCATTGGATGTACTTGATAGGAAATTATCAATCAAAGTTTCAGAAATATTGTCAGGATTACTCGGTGTTCCTTCTTTCCTTATTATTTCAATTTCATTTATTGCTTTTAGGTATGTTTGCTGATGCACTTTTAATTGCTCCAGTATATGATTTTCAATTTCTGATATTTTGTCGGTTATAACTTCATTCAACCTTTCAACATTTTTATTATTTGCCACTGTCGCAGTATTCAAGTCTGCCGTTGATTGCTGCATTTTCTCTATAGTTTTCTCTACTGCCTGTTTTACATCTGTAGGAATTGAAGTTAATCCATGTAAACTATCACGTAATTTATTCATAGATTCTCCAGACAATACCGTCATAAAGATAGCTAACACAGAGAGAATCAGAGATGACAATGTAGATGCAAAAGATATATTGTCCATAATGTTACGTGCATCAGAATTACCTACTACAATATAAGTAATAAGCTCTACAATGACAAACGTAACAATACCACAAATATACCACAGGTGAATACTTCTACTCATTCCATTAGTTGGCTTATTCTTTACACCAATATAGAACAAAGCAACTATTGCCAACAATATGCTCAATAGTTTCACAAAATCAGAATTGATTAACTCTACCATAATTCAATAATATAAAATTTACTTAAGTCGCTAGTACTTATTATCCAAGCTCCTTAATACTCAGTTCTTCTTTCAAAGAGCAGACAAGCAGCTGTCCATTCTTCCCGTCTACAATATAGCCATCCAAGCCTTGAACTAACACCTTACTTTCATCGGCTGCATGAACCACGCAGTTTTTGCATTCATACAATCGGATATCATTACCTACGCTGCGGCGATATAGCAATACTTTTCGATGTAATCGTCCTGGATTGGAGAAATCTTATTATTGAGTTTTCCACCGTCTCTGGAATTACATCTACTGCTGTTACATGATGGTGCTGAGATAACAGGGTTGCTATACTCAGACCTACGTAGCCGGTACCGGCTACTGCTACTTTTATATTCTTAAAATCATTCATAGTGAAATTATTTTTTTCCTAGTTATAATATTCCTAAGTCTTCCACTCCCAACACATTCAGTGTGACTCGGCTCGTGTATAGCGACACAACCATCATAAAGAGCATTCGGAAGTAAAGAAGCAGTGTATTCTTTGCTATTCGCTTGTTATTATCTAATTGAGAGAAAGATACTTATATTCAATTGTGGTTATTTTACGACATGCAATTGGCCTAAATTTTTCTTTTCTAACAAATCAGAGTATTCTTGCATAAAAGTAGATTCCACATCCATTTTATTCATCTTTAGTGACGTAGAAGCATAAGACAACTTTTCTTTGTTACATTTTACAAGTTGTCGCCATTCTATAAGATAAGCCTTTATATCATTACCATTTTGGCTAACCTTTTTATACAAGGAAGACTCACTACTATTCAGATTAGATGAGCTTAATTGCGATTTGGCAAAATTTCCAAGCACTGATACTATGAAATAAAAGTTGAATTTAACTCCATCTTTCACGATTGTATTATTCGTTTCCAACTGGTAGATGTAATTATCAATCTGTGCCAAATCATGCTGGTTTACTTCTATAGAAGGGGCCAACATCACGATACAAAGAACTTCCTTCATGTCAGCAGACAATTTCCTTTCGGAATAAAAAGCCATTGCAGGCAAAGATTTTACTTTCGGCTTACAATCTTTCAATACATTATTATTTCTCTTTTGAGGTTTATAAGATATATTGCTTTTGAAAAGTTGATCTAATACTCTACAAATATCTTCATCAGGAGCCTTGGCTATAGTGTCCGTATATTGTTCTCCAAAGAGCCACATATTTCTTGAAAGCAATTTTGTAATCTCTTTGTATTGCTCTATATGCTTATCTAACTCACAAACTGTTATCTTATTAAGCAATTCAAGAGTTTGCTCTTTTTGGGCTATAGTAGATGCATAATTGACAACTGCCTCTAAATTTGTCTTGTCAAGCAAATCCATTAGCTTTTCTTTACTCTCTTTACTCAGCCCCATCACATGTTCTATAATGAAACTGATATTACCATCATCTATCACCTTTCTTAATAATGAATATATTAACCTTCTATTGTTTATCCCTGTTTCTAAGATATTCAAGTCATCTTCTATAATGAAGGCACTTTGATTAAATAAATCTACCGACAAAGAAAGACTTGTCAACTCGAACTGGCTATAAGGATAACTTTTATCTTTTTGGAGTTTCTCGATGAATTTTTTATATTTTATATTACTTTTTTTGTAATGTTCATCTATTTCTTTTTTTAAGAATACACTAAAACTCTGCCATTCCTTATTGTTCAAATGAGCCAAATCATAATTGTCGCAAAAATCTTTTGTCAAGTAATCTGATTCTATGATGACAAACTGTGTACCTAATGACGGAGCATACCAATTTGAATTATACGTAAATTCTAAAGCAGTATAGTTGATACTACCATCATTACACTGCAAAAACAGACGAAGTTTTGACTCTTTCAAAGTAAGGCTATAATATTTGAAAGTAACGTCATGTTTTTTTCCAAAAACATCTGTATAGGAAACCTTTTTTACAGATGGGGCTTCTGTCGTAAAATCCCTTCTTTTAAGTTCAACACCATTAAAGTAGAATTTAACCTTACCTTCAAATATATAAAGAGGATAGCTTTCAAATAGTTTTTGAGGAAATTCTTCTTTTGAAAACTCCTTACCTAACTTGTTCTTTCTATTACAACCAGACTCATTATGATAAAGATTCGTAATTTCAACCTTATAATATGTATCTTGTGTACTTGGTAATTGGGATGTTCTTACCTCAAACTCCTTTGTCTGCAAATCATCCTTTTCGAATTGTTGAATGTCAAAATCAACCTCTGTTTGAGTAAAATATGCAGAGGCAGAATCATAACCGACAGTCGATATGTGCATCTGTCTGCCAATCTGCAAAGCACTGAAACGCCCGATACCATAACCATCTGCTTTGTTGTCTGTGGCTATTTCCATGATACTTTTCCGAAATGCAGAATAAGATACGCCATAGCCATTATCGTAAACTTGAATTTTGTCTATCGGATGGAAACAAATACTATCTTCATCACAATCAGACGGAACAAAATTGATGTCTATGCGAGTGGCTTTTGCATAGAGAGAATTGTTAATCAATTCTTTCAACGCATAAAACGTATCTCTATATTTTGCAAGAACCTTCGGTATAAGCCGAGCATTGGTTCCTAACTTCATTTTCTCTATATTCATGATGGCAATTATTGTTTAGCGTAATCAGGGACATCACCAAGTTTCGGTCTTGGACGGCGAGGCTGCCCATAAATATCTCGACAAAGATCATCCAATATGGTTGTATAATTATCGTCCTTTCTGAAATCATAACCTTTACAACCAGAAAGAATCAATGGAAAAGATTGTGTAAATTCTCCAAGTCTAAGACAAGGAATAAACTTTTTGGTACCTAAATTCTGAAAAATACTTTCACGAATAATAGATTCCTCAAATGCTACCCCAGAAGACAATCCAAGACATTTTTCCCGATAATTAGGAGTCCCTATCACCAAAACTTTCTTTGCTCTTTCTATACCTAATTCCATAAAAGAAGAAAGTGTTGTTCCTCCTTCAAGATATTCATCCAAAAGGACATAAATACCGTTATCGGCTAAATCTTTAGCCAACTTGGCTACCCATTCTTTATGTGATGGAGAATCCCAAGAATAACTTATAAAAACGACACGACGCCCATCAGGAATTTCCCCTAATACAGATTCCTCCAAGGCCTTCCTACGTTCATGGCAAAGTTTTTTGCTCTCCTCCTTTTTAGCTTTATCAAGCTCGTAGGCTTGTTCATTTATATTAAAATTGCCACATTCTGAAGTATTTTCATTATCATTCGGAGTTGTGGACAATGTTGGAACAAACTTTTCCAAGTCAAAAGGGGATAACAACTTCTTCATAGAGTCAACAAACTCAGATGGTTGTTGAACTCTATTACAAAATTCTTGTATTGCATTAGGTACTTGACAAACTTTATTCAAATCCTGCAAACGCTTAGTAACGTAAGTCAATCGAGACAAGCCTTCTCCATAGTCAATAGTTTGGATTCCTCGTCCGTCAGAAAAAGTATAGGCATCAAGATAACCCAATGTGTTGAACAGGCTTACCAACTCAGGACCTTTCATGTAGTTGGGGTCTGCAGAATTTTGAGTTGCCATTACATTAGCTATCAGATTAATCGCCTTTGGAGGAAAAGTTATTTGAGAATCCATAGTTACATCAAATCTAAATAATCATCATTATCTACTTCAATATCATTCACATCTGTGCCAATAACTATTTCGAAACGCTTGAAGAGCGAAAAAACATCATTCAAGCTTATAAAGTTGTGTGGATTAAATCGAACAAACTTTTCTGCAACCTTATCCCAACAAAGAAAGTTTAAACTTGCTGTAGGAAAATTTCTTTGACCATCTATATATATTGTACAACCACGACAAACATATCTCTCAGAATTATACTTTTCGTATGTGTCCATGAGATATTTCTGAAGTGAATTCATATAACCGTCAGCAATATCAGCTGCTGCAGTTCCTCTTAAATCATTATATTGAACTGATGCTATCATAACTATATGTTTATCTATATTAATCTAACTAAAAATAAAACTTTTGATCTTCTCGTTCAATTTTGCGACAATAGCGTTCACATCACTTTCTTTTGGTACATAAATATAAGAGAAAGGTAATTGATTGGGTATAAATGAATTTTTATCTCCTTTAAATAAGTCTGTATAAAGATGTATTTTACCATTGACATACAAATGTACTTTGCTGGCAAGATTTCCCTTATATTTAGAGGTTGCAGGGATAATCCAAATTGAAGATGAAGCGATACCGAACTCTTCAGAAATATATTTTTGACATGCGTCAGAAAACAACCAATTCTTGTCTGTATATTTCTTATCTATCAGCATTGGAAACAAGTGGAAGAATTCCGCTTTGGATTTCCAAAGTGGTTTCAAGTTATACTGTCTGCTTAACCATTGTTTTACATACTTGTCATTTGGAATATATTTCATTAATGATACAAAATCATCATCCATAGGATAGACTAAATTCACTTTACTATTTTGTAGCTGTATTGGATGCTCAAAGCTGTCAAAGTTACATAGTTTTTTCAAAGCAGAAGTACGCTCATTAGCATCTTCTACATTTTCTTTACCTTCTATATGGAAAAGGGCGGCAGATTCCATCGCTTTAACAAGTAAATATTGCTCATACACCACTGTGTGGTGCGTTATTACATTTGTTTGCTGGAAACTCTTTACATTTAAAACAGCCTCGATTTCGTTCAATGCTTTTGCAGTATAGCAGATTAAAAATTGTCCTTCTTCATCCTTTTCTATAGAAATGGAATCTATCAAACGATCAACATCTATCTTGGATGTACAATATCCAGAAGCCCATGCATCACGACAAGCATAATCCAAACCATCAGCATCAATGATGTCGCCATGTATCAAATCAATAAAAGCATTTTCAAAACTCTTATGCTTCTTATTAGTTATATATTTACACCCAATTATCATTCTGACTATCAATTTTATGTCTGCATGAGCCTCTGTTTCTATCCAAGTTCTGAACTCTTTAACGGCAAGCAAAGCACTCATTATTTCATGAGGTGCAGCATTTGAAAAACAGCTATTCCAATCAGCCGTAAACTCGTCATCATTCAATATAGACTCAAGAAGACCACGCAAATCATTCCCCAAAGCATAGTAGTATTCAAATGTATGGGAAAATGGACTATGACAGACATCATGTAAAAGGCAAGCTATCACATAACTATCATAAACTTGCTGGTCATGATCTGTAAAATCATCAGAGTATCTACGTTTTATACTCTCAACTATCTTTTGACCTAAATTAAAAACCCCAAGAGAATGAATAAAGCGGTCATGTCGTGCACTTGGAAATAATGAACGACCTGATGTTTGTTCTATGCGACGCAATCGTTGAAAATAGACAGTATCTATTATATTGTCACAGTATTCTTTAGGCACATTGATGTAACCATGTACACTATCTAAAATACGCTTATAATTACTCATCCGTTTCCTCCCAATATTTAAAAAGTTCTTTATTACTAAGTAAATTAGAATCAAAACGAAAATAACTCTGTATTGCAGATTTAAATTCTGGGGTTGGTTCAACTCTTACCTCTAATTCATCCATAGAAATTACATTTGGGAACTCCATCATGAGATCTTCAAAATCAATTTGTCGCAACTCGCAATAAATATCCTTAAGACGCATATTAGAGCATAAACGATTCACTCTAACAGCTGTAATCTCTATTTCTGTATCTACCTCTGTTGAGATAGAATATATCAATTGTGAAGCCTTAATTATTTTCATAGGAATTAATCGTCTTTTTCCATTGCATGATGATATGCATAATATCCCTCAATATCCATACCTTCACAATAATTATCTTCTATTATTGATAAAAATGTCTGACGTGCAGCTTCTGAAGCTAACATTAAAGTATCATCACACTCAACACTATTTAGAAAATACTTCGTTCCATTTGTTTCTTCTTTTACATCAATCTTAAAAGATGAATATTCTGATAAGTCTGATACTGTATGATATAATGACCAAATATCATTATAATCACTCAAATCTATACATGAAAGCCATGCTGAAAAATCAGTTATTGTTGCCATAATTCTTATCGTTTAAATAGTTATCTATATTAAAAAAAGCCTTGTTACAATAATAGTTTTTTTCAAGTTTGTTTATTTTTCCTTGAATATATCCTTTGTTCAGACAATACAATTCTGTAGCGAATTTGAAGTAACATGAATTGTTTAATAGATCATCTTCCAAGAAATACAAAGTGCACATCATTTCCTTGTAAGCTTTTCCGCAGGTATGCATTTATTAAACAGCTTTGTCTTGAAAATTCTCTAGGAGCATCGAGGTCATTCGCTCTAAAAAATCTTTATTAGCCATAAGACTCTATTAGTATAAATCTACTTTGATATCGAATGGAGAATCAAAGTCTTTCAACATCGCATGCTTCGTATCTTTCTCTGAGAGATTAGCATGCTCTGTAGGAATTTTCCAATCAATGCCGAGGGTATCATCAAGGACTCTACCTTTTAGGCAGCGTACCAACTTGCTTTGTGTGTAAGGTGGGCACTGGAAATGCAGACCTCGCATCACGCCATAGCTACTCATTGACTCGTTATCTTGGCAGAAGTGAACACTGTGACCCAGGATAGGAGAGACCTTCTCTTCAAACTCTCGCTCGCTGAAATTGCCGAATTTGATATCAGGGATAGCATATGGGGCACTTTTGCCTAGTTCCGAAAGCATCTTATAAACATCGGAGCGGAAGCGGATTTCATTAAGATTTTTGTCCTCAACTCTCACAAAGACAAAGGTGGTAAGAAAACAGCCTCACGGACAACACGTTTACCTCGACTGTTTATCATGATACGTCTTTCCAAAGTGCGTCGGATCTGTTGCTACAAAACCATTTTCAGCTACATATCCTTCACTTTTTGCCATGGCTTCGCCGTCGTCCCCTGCAATAGTGGACGTAACCTGTGATTGTATATTTGTCTCTTTCATCATGCGAATCAAGTTCGTTTTTTGATGTCGTTCATCTGAATCTCGATATAAGAGACACAGAATCTCCTTGCAAAAATACGAAAATTGTTGGAAACTAGCAAATTATGCGTGTTAAAAAATTAATATCATTCTACGAAAATCAACATTATTTTACTATTCTTTTCGTACATAATTTCCTAAGTCGTTGATTGAACGAAAGTTTTCGGTTTTTCTGTATCTCTTATATAAAGATTCTGGAAAATTGGTTCATTTTGGTTCATTTTACAAAATCCCTCTTTTTATTCTTTTTTGTGGCTTATAGGGCTGCCAGTATTTTGGCGTTGGCATCATTTACTTTATTATATATGTCATTTGCGGTGGCTTTGTCTGTCCATCAGGAACTCTCCGAGCACTTAAAGCTCAGTCGCCGCACCTTGCAGGAATACCGCAAGCCGATAATTGATGGGAAAATCAGAGATGACAGATACACCTGATACAATTGCCTCTAAACGAACAAAGGGAAACAACCAGTCTTTGGTCGTTCCCCTTTGTTCGTTGTATTCATTCTGATTACATCACATGATTGTCAAAATGGCTTTGCATACATATCTCCTTTACAACGCTTTATAGCACCATTACAGCGTCCCCACTATTTTACAAGTAGTTACACTTATCTGTATTTGAAAAAAGTTATTTTATTATCGTTTTGCATAAGATAAGCTGCTCTCGGCAATTTGAAAGCAGCTTTCATACAAAGAATACATAAAAGCTAAGTTTTCCGCAGCCTCATGACTATTATATTGCTCAGAATCCTCCCAAATCCTTCTCTGTCTTATACTCCTCCATCCTATCCACGGGGAAACGAGCATTATTCTCTTTGATGGCATCTATAATAAATTGGTCGCATTGCTCGTCCGTCCAATAACCTTTGTTGATAGCAATCTGCAAAATGTCCATCACACCGATATATTCAATGTCATTGGCATCACAATAAGGTGCCACATCACGAAAGTTGCTGCTGGCTATCGTTTCCTGTCCATAGCGAGCCATCGCCATACAGGCACACTCACCATCACCCAAAAGACCATTGTCATGCTTCAACTTAAAAAACTCCCTCTTGATATTCTGGTTCTGACTGGGAAACTTGATTACACAAGTCTTTGAATCCTTAATCCACTCATCCACTTTCTGCTTACGGTTGGCATCGCCGGGATGACGTGTTGCCTCACGATAAACATTCTCGACAACATACAGCTGATGAGGTGACAAGATACCGTTCAATTCCATGATGTGACCTGTGGCTATGAAATGCGCTATGACATCCGCATCAACCAATATGACCTTCGCTCTTGCCATCCAAAGCCTCCTTTCCGAAATCAATGCCCATATCATATAACAAACCAAAATACTTGGCTTGGGAAATCAATCCCTTGTCATAAAGTTGGCGAGCCTTTACATTATAATCTCCTATCAGTTCCTTGCTATGGGTCGGCATATATAAAGAGGTAGGATAACCATACTCCGCAGCACTCCTTATCACATCATGCTGAAATAAACCATAAACCGTCTCGGAAATCAAATCCATCTCCTTGAGTCGATAGAGAAGGCAGGAACGAGAACAACGAAAGTTCTGCTCTATCTTCAATACCGTTGCCATGGAAATAGCATCTCTCTTTCGCTTCTCTACTGGTATTAACGATAGCACGCCATCCCTTGGCAAAAGTAAGCAACGAGCAAAATAATCAGCAGATTGTTCCTCTATGCTCTTTTTGCCATCTTCGTTATCCGTCTCATAGGATACACTAAAATCCTCTTGAAACAACAGGTGATAAAGTTCGTGACAAGCCGTGAAGCGTTGGCGACTATAATTGCTGCTTGTATTGACAAGCATGAATAGTCGCACATCATGCTCCTTACGAAGTATCTTGATAGCCATGCCCTCAAAACCCTCAGACAAAGGTTGAAAACTTGCTATGATATTCTTGTTGCGAAGCATTTGATGAACACTAACAGGCTCATTAAACTTGACTCCTTGCTCTTGACGAAGAGAAAGGGACAAGAGTTCCAATTGTATTTTATCTGATTTTTTCAAGTTCATTGCTCATCATGATATAGTTCTTTACTATTTGCTGGAAGTGAGACACCTCTTCAAGATTAGCCACACCATCACGTCGGAAAGCATATGCAAAGTTCACTTGCTCCATGTTACCTTCGAGTATGTCATACTCATCAATACCATAGAGACGAGCCAACTTCTCCAAGCCCTCCATAGAGACTTCAGTCTCCCCCGTCTCGTACTTCAGGTAAGCTGGTTGGCTGATGCCAAGGTACTTGCTTACCTCCTCTTGGGTGTACTTGAATTTTTCACGAAGCACACGCAATATAGATTTATTGTCGTTCATTGCCATAATTTACTGATTTGCATTCATATATTGTCACTTAGATGGTGCAAAGATAAAAAACTATATCGTTATCTGCAAACTTTTTAGTTATATTTCACAGATATTTTTGAAAAAAAAGGCAAAGTTATAACTTAGTATCTTGGCACGGCGGCATTGTTTGTAAATCACCGTTAGAACGTAACTACTGATTTTCAACAGTTAGCACATCCAACAT
>ERZ1026866.1537-NODE-1537-length-11614-cov-5.004066_pt1 | contig 11614 bp, 8 predicted proteins | sample MGYA00380163_ERZ1026866 | MGnify/ENA primary metagenome ERZ1026866 (study PRJEB33269, sample SAMEA4719799) | human gut metagenome | biome: human-associated habitat; feature: organic feature; material: feces | place: Cameroon | collected 2013-10 ...
ACAGTAACGTAGCCAAAATTCATTCCAGATTGCCTGCGGCAATGGAATTTTGGCTCGTATGTCTCATCGTTACCAGAAACTGCTTTTTACAGATTTTTTAATGATTCTTCCAGTTTCTTCTCAAAATCCACGCTGTCAATATCTTTCTTTCTCTCTACAGGTGCTGCAGCCTCATCTGTCGTCACTGCTTTCTCATCACCATGAAAAATAGGATTCGCATAAGAAACAACGTTATCCTGTGCCGGTCTTTCATCCTTTGCGGAACTTCCGTTAATCTTCTTTATACTTCTTTCAGATGTTGTGACACAGGCTTTCGGCACTGCTTTTACATAATAATAATATTCATCATCCTCATATTCCAGTCTCTCGGTACGGGTATAGTCACCACCAAATACAAAGAATTCAAGAAGTAATCCTATCACCACAGAGATCACTGTATAAATGATCAGCGTAACAACATCAATATCCAGTCTAAAATAAAATCCACCTGCAATAATCATCAGAACATACACAACTCCACCTGCAATAATGGCAATTCTCCATGCATAGTCAAAAGAGCGGGTACGTATCAGATTCACCAGCAGAATCACTGCGATAAAGGCAATCACTGTGATCCACATTCCCCAGTTCTGCACGATTCCATCTGTCAGAAGTTTTAATTTGTCAGCTATGGCAACGTCCGGGTTTTCCAGAAGTTTATGCTGTACACGTATAAAACGGATAAAATAGTAAATAATCACTCCGCAGCCTGCAGGAAGCGCAGAAAACGCATTGCACAAAAGTCCGCTTCCGATAGGAAGAAGCGTCGGAACACTGAACCCAAAGGAAAGCGGTGTAAATACAAGTACTAAATTATTGTCTGAACTGAATCTCAGGAAGAGAATTGCCATAAACAGGATCAGCACAAGCATAAAACCTGCAACTTCTATCCCCAGTGCATAACCATGTGCGACCATCAGGGCAAATCCTACAAAAATCATTACACCTGAAGGAAGAATGGAACAGATCAGTGCAAGGATCAGAACAATAAATATATTATCGATCTGCTTCATATATCCCATATTGGTATTGATCCATATGAAATAAACCATTGCCAGAACGAAACGTAAGACAGGCAGGATATAAATCTCATACTGGCTGTATAAATTCTTTATTCGCTGTTTTAATTCGAGTAATGCTGTCATTTTTTATATCCTCCTGTAACTCCTCTGGCTGAAGATTTTTTATCTTCGCGACCGTAGATTTTACTTAATTGTGTAAGTTCTTCATAATAATTTTTCACACTTTTCTTTGCTTTGTGGTATTTCACCGTATATTGGATATATGTCAGGACAGAAAACAGTACCAGCACTGCCACATACCCCAGAATAACTTCCACGCCCAATGAAACAAGGTTCATCTTATGAACATTATCTATCAGATATTCAGCAAAATATGCTGCGATACCGGCCAGAATCAGGCAATACCCAATCGTAACAAGGAAAAAATTCTTAATCATGGCAAGTCCGATATAATCACTACGATAGTACCTGCTGACCGGAAGATATTTCTTTCCTTCACCCTGTTCATACATGGCAAGTTTATTCATGATTTTTATCTTCTCTTCATTTAACATAAATTACTCCTTACTGTATGCTTTTCCTTTTGCTATAATCCGCTATTACTGTTCACTCTGTTCTCAGCAACAACCTGATATCATTCATATAATCATACAGATTAATTGTAACATATATCATTATGTATGAAAAGTGTTTTTTCTTATCTCCTGCCTATGCAAACCGTAAGAAAATAAACATTTCCGGCACCTTTTCTCTTCAGGCATCCGGCCATTGCATCGATCGTACTTCCTGTTGTATACACATCATCTATCACCAGGATATTCTTTCCCCTGACATCTCCGGTCACGCAGAACGCTTTTTCCAGGTTTTTTCTTCTCTGCAAAGCATTCAGTTTTTTCTGCGACTTTGTCTTTAAAACTTTCTGCACAATATTGACATCTGTGGAAATCCCGGTATAATGACCGAGTTTCTCCGCCAGATATGCAGCCTGATTAAAACCTCTCTGCCGCTCCTTCGACCTGTGTACCGGAACCGGCACGATCAGATCCGGCTTCCATTCCCGCAATTCTTTCTGTGCATATCGATACATTGCTCTGGCGTAAAAATCACCGTATTCTCTGCATCCATAGTACTTATATCTGGTAACAGATCTTCTCATTATGCCATCATAGACAAAAATACCTCTTCCCTGTTCATACACATGCCTGTATTTCTGACAGTCCCTGCAGTATTCCCCTGTTTCTATGGGTTTTCCACATTTATAACATCTGGGATGACCAATCGGGCGAAGTTCTTTCTCGCATTCCGGACAGATCATCCTTCGCTGATCTGCCAGTATTTTCTGACAGACCGGACAGCATCTCGGGTAAAAAATATCAGCAACCATGTTCAGAAACCGTTTCATTTCCATTTCCTTCCACTATTTTACTCTTTGTTTTGCTATCCTCTGTATTTCTGTTTTTTTCATATTATCGGAATAAATTTTTTCTCTGTTATTATTCAGTCATCAGATCACAGTCTGCAATATCATTCTTCACCATCTGTATTATTATCCCCTGTAGTCTCACTCAGTTCTCTGATCCGTTCATCCAGTGCACTGTATCTCTTCTGCTGTTTTTCATTGCGTATCATCTCTGCAAAGGTCTCCTCTTTTCCCACAACCGTCACACATTTTCTTGCTCTGGTAACTGCGGTATAAAGAAGGTTTCTGTTTAAAAGCATCTGTGGTCCGGAAAGCAATGGAAGTATGACTGCCGGATACTCAGATCCCTGAGACTTATGGATTGTAATAGCATATGCAAGTTCCAGTTCCTCCAGCTGTTTGAACGAGTACATTGCAAAACGTCCATCCTCAAATTCCACTTCTGCTGTCTCAGCAAATTCATTGATTTCCCTGAGGATTCCGGTGTCTCCGTTAAATACTCCCACGCCTTTCTCAATGACAACCCCATATCGTCCCCGGATTTCCCATTCCATCTGATAATTATTTCTGATCTGCATGACCTTGTCCCCTGTGCGGAACAGCCGGTCTCCAACCGCCCTCTCGGCTTTCCCGTCTTCCGGCGGATTCAGGTATCTCTGCAGGATCTGATTCAGCCGCTCTACTCCCAGAAGTCCCTTTCTCATAGGTGTCAGTACCTGTATCTCAAAGGGTTTGGCATCTACATAGCGCGGCAGTTTCTCCTGGATCAGCGCGATCACTACTCTTATAATGATATCTGCATCATATCTCTTCAGAAAAAAGAAATCCCTGCTCTTATTATTGATCTGAACCTGTTCTCCCTTATTTATCTTATGAGCATTTACAACAATATCACTCTCTGATGCCTGTCTGAATATCTTAGTCAGTTCCACTACAGAGAAACATCTGCTTCGGATAATATCTCTCAGCACATTGCCCGGGCCTACACTCGGAAGCTGATTCTCATCCCCCACAAGGATCAGTCTGGTTCCTGCTATCACTGCAAGAAGAAGAGAATGCATCAGATGGATATCCACCATAGACATTTCATCAATAATGATCACATCTGCCTCCAGCGGATTCTGCGCATTCCTCTCGAATTTAGCTGAATGCCCGTCCCTCTCTTCTTCCGGCATTCCATTCAGTTCCAGCAGACGGTGAATTGTCTGCGCCTCATATCCGGTAGTCTCTGTCATTCTCTTTGCAGCACGTCCGGTAGGTGCAGCCAGCCGAATCTCTGCACCTTCTCCTTCAAAAAAGCGGATGATCGCATTGATCGTTGTCGTTTTACCTGTACCGGGGCCTCCTGTAAGAATAAAGAGTCCATGATCCGCTGCTTCAGTGATTGCTTTCTTCTGCATTTCATCCAGAACAGTTCCTGTCTCTTTCTCGATCAGCTCAATTCTGTGCCTGACAAGCTCTTTATCCTCAGGACACACAATATTCAGTTCATTAAGCATCCTGGCAGTGTTCAGTTCCAGATAATAATACTGTGCCGGATAAACGATAGTTTCTCCGCTTTTTTCTTTCAGCACCAGCTTCCTGTCAATAACCATATCCATAAGATGTTTCTCCATATAGGATTCATCTACTCCCAGAAGTCTGGCACATCTTGTAAATAACTGTTCCCTCGGAAGATAAGTATGTCCTTCTCCCGAAGCCTGCAGAAGAGTATACAGCATTCCGCTGCGGATTCTGTAATCTGAGTCTGCGTGAATACCGACTCTGGCAGCAATCTCATCAGCAATCTTAAATCCCACACCGGAAATATCTTCCGCAAGTCTGTAAGGATTCTCCTGAAGGATCGTATAGACAGATTCCTTATATTTCTGATAAATCTTTGCGCCCAGGTTCAGGGAAATCCCATATTTCTGCAGAAAGATCATTACTTTTCGCATCTCTGCCTTCTCACTTACCTGCGCAGCGATCTCCCGGGCTTTTTTCTCACTGATCCCCTTTACCTCTGCAAGCCGCTCCGGCTCTTCTTCTACGATACGGAGTGTGTCATCTCCAAACTTCCGCACGATCCTGGCAGCCAGTGCAGCACCGATTCCCCTGATGGCGCCCGAACCCAGATAACGTTCTATTCCATATGTATCCTCCGGCATCTTCTCTGTAAAAGAACTGATCTGAAACTGTTTGCCATATACCGGATGATGGATATATACTCCGGTTGCTTCAATAGATGCCCCCTGTGTGATCGCAGGGAAACTTCCCACGCAGGTCAGCTCTTCCTCTTTTTTTGTACCTTTCAGTACCATAACTGTATATCCGTTATCTTCATTTCTGAAAATAACATGATCTATGTATCCTGTGACAGTTTCACTCATGTGCTTTTCTCCACACCTCCTGCTTCTTTGAGCCTCTGACAACGCAAAAAGGCACTGCGCTGTGCAGTACCTCCTGCTTTATCCGTCAAAACGTGCCATTACCTCTGCATACTTACCGGTTCCCACTGCGACCACGCTCATTGCATCCTGCACAGTCAGTGTACTTACTCCGGTTCTCTGCTCGATCAGTGTATCCATCCCATGAAGAAGGGCACCGCCGCCTGTAAGTACGATTCCTCTGTCTACAATATCCGCAGCCAGTTCCGGCGGTGTCTTTTCCAGAATTCCATGAACAGTCTCCACAATCTGGCTTGTAGCATCCTTTAACGCCACACGTATTTCTTCTGAGGTAAGTGTCACTGTCTTCGGCAGACCGGTGATCACATTTCTCCCCTTTACTTCCATTGTTCTCGGATTTGATTCCTCTATAGCCGTACCAATCTGAATTTTGATCTTCTCTGCCATATCTTCTCCGATAAAAAGTCCATGATTCTTTCTCACATAGTTCAGTATAGCCTGATTAAAAGTGTCCCCTGCAACTTTCACAGAAGCGGAAACCACAACCCCCGCAAGAGAGATAACCGCAACATCCGAAGTTCCGGCTCCAATGTCTACGACCAGATTTCCAAAGGGCTTGGTCACATCCACCCCGGCTCCGATTGCCGCAGCTATAGGTTCCTCCACCATATAGACATCTCTGGCACCAGCCTGATAGGTTGCTTCCTCCACTGCCTTTTTCTCAATCTCTGTAATTCCACTGGGAACACAGATACTGATCCTGGGCTTGCGGAAAGCTCTTCTTCCTATTGCTCTGGATATAAAGTATTTCAACATCTTCTCTGTAACTGTATAATCAACGATCACGCCCTGTCTGATGGGACGGATGATCTCCATATCTGAAGTAATGCGCCCTTCCATCAGACGGGCTTCTTCACCGATCGCACGTATCTTCTCTGTATTTTTATCATAAACTACGATCGAAGGCTCATTTAGCACAAGCCCCTTTCCTGTAGAATAAGCCAGACTGTTCCTGGTTCCCAGGTCAATTCCAATATCACTTGTCGGCATGGAAATCCCCTTTCTGTTCTTACGTTCTCCTCATCCCCTTCAACTGATCATTACTTTTTACAGTCTCTACCGGGGACTTATCCGGTTTAGTTATAACAACTCCATAAAATAATGCGATCAAAACAGTCCAACAGGGCTTCACATCCCGATAAGCCGGATCAAAATATATTATTTACGAGAATTGCTATAAATAATCTCTTCTATTATATACAACTTCCATTTAAAAAGAAAGTCCTGCAATATGATTTCAAGATTATTTCAGATATTTCTTTACATATTTTCCGGTATAGGAAACCGGTGACTGTGCCACCTCCTCAGGAGTTCCCTGAGCAACTACGGTACCTCCTTTGTCTCCACCCTCCGGTCCGATATCAATGATATAATCTGCGGTCTTAATCACATCCAGATTATGCTCGATCACAACTACTGTATTACCGCCCTCCGATAATCGTTTCAGAATCTCCACCAACTTATGCACATCCGCAAAATGCAGACCTGTGGTAGGCTCATCCAGAATGTAGATAGTCTTACCTGTGCTGCGCTTGCTCAGCTCTGTGGCAAGCTTGATTCTCTGTGCCTCTCCTCCGGAAAGCTCTGTGGACGGCTGTCCCAGCCGGATATAGGAAAGTCCTACATCATAAAGAGTCTGTATCTTTCTTTTAATAGAAGGAACATTCTCAAAAAAAGTCAGTGCTTCCTCCACCGTCATATTCAGCACATCGTAAATATTCTTATCCTTATACTTTACTTCCAGGGTTTCTCTGTTATATCTCTTACCTTTGCAGACCTCGCATGGTACATATACGTCCGGAAGGAAATGCATCTCAATTTTGATAATACCGTCACCGCTGCATGCCTCACATCTTCCGCCCTTTACATTAAAACTGAATCGTCCTTTCTTATATCCTTTTGCCTTGGCATCTGCTGTTGCTGCAAAAAGATCTCTGATCTGGTCAAATACCCCGGTATAAGTCGCAGGATTGGAACGTGGAGTACGGCCAATAGGTGACTGGTCAATATTGATAACCTTATCCAGTTGGTCTGTTCCCAGAATATCCTTATGTTTTCCCGGAATCACTCTTGCCCGGTTCAGATCTCTTGCCAGACGTTTATAAAGAATCTCATTGATCAGAGAGCTCTTACCCGAACCCGAAACTCCTGTGATACAGGTCATGATCCCAAGAGGTATCTTCACATCGATATTCTTGAGATTATTCTCTGCCGCCCCCTTGACAGTAAGAAAACCGGTTGGCTTCCGTCTCTCCAAAGGTACCGGGATTTTTAATTTTCCGCTCAGATAAGCTCCTGTGATGGAATCCTCGTTCTTCATCAAATCCTCTGCAGTTCCCATGGCAACCAGTTGTCCGCCATGCTCCCCTGCACCGGGACCTATATCTACAATACAGTCTGCGGCACGCATGGTATCTTCATCATGCTCCACAACGATCAGGCTGTTTCCAAGATCACGCAGTTTCATCAGAGAACCAAGAAGTCTGTCATTATCCCTCTGGTGAAGTCCGATACTCGGTTCATCCAGAATATAGGCAACTCCTACCAGCCCGGAACCAATCTGGGTAGCCAGACGGATTCTCTGCGCCTCGCCGCCGGAAAGAGTTCCTGTCGCACGTCCCAATGAAAGATAATCCAGTCCTACATCTGACAGGAAACTTACCCTTGCCCTGATTTCCTTCAGAATCTGTCTGCCGATAAGCTGCTGCTGCTCGGAGAGCTGCATATCCGCCAGAAAGGCTTTCAGCTTCTCTATGGAAAGATTGGTGACCTCATAAATATTCTTATCCGCCACAGTCACAGCCAGTGATTCCTTCTTCAGTCTCTGACCTTTACAGGTTTTACATGGAGTAATGCGCATGAAAGATTCATACTCCTGCTTCATGGCATCAGATCCTGTCTCTCTGTAACGCTGCTCCACATTTCGGATCAGCCCCGGAAACGCCACATCGTAAACGCCCTCTCCGCGCTGCCCTTTATAGTAAACCTTTACAGAATGTCCATTAGTTCCGTTGATCAGAATGTCCTGTATCTTCTCCGGATACTCCTCAAAAGGTGTTGCCAGGCTGAAATCATATTCTCTGGCAAGAGCATCCAGGATTGCCCTGGAAAAGCTTCCCTCATTTGTGCAGGACTGCCATCCTGTAACCACAATGGCACCATCCAGGATACTCAGAGATCTATCCGGGATCATCAGATCAATATCAAATTCCATTTTATACCCAAGTCCCAGACAGTCCGGACAGGCGCCAAAAGGATTATTGAAAGAAAAGCTTCTCGGTTCGATCTCATCTACACTGATACCACAGTCAGGACAGGAGAAACTCTGGCTGAAATTGTGAATATTTCCATCCATAGTATCTACCATCAGAAGGCCCTCTGCCAGATCCAGCACTGTCTCAATGGAATCTGAGAGTCTTTTCTCAATCCCGGGCTTCACGATCAGACGGTCTACCACAATCTCTATATTATGCTTGATATTCTTGTCCAGACTGATCTCCTCGGAAAGCTCATACAGGTTTCCGTCAATCTGCACACGTACATATCCGCTTCTCTTTGCCTGCTCCAGAAGCTTTGCATGAGTTCCCTTGCGCCCCCGCACAACAGGCGCCAGAAGCTGGATCTTCGTTCTCTCCGGAAAAGACATGATACTGTCTACCATCTGGTCAACTGTCTGCTTCTTAATCTCTCTTCCGCACTTCGGACAATGAGGGATTCCCACTCTGGCATACAGAAGTCGGAAATAATCATAGATTTCTGTCACTGTTCCTACTGTGGAACGGGGATTGCGGTTGGTAGATTTCTGATCAATGGAAATGGCCGGCGGCAGACCTTCGATGCTCTCCACATCCGGCTTCTCCATCTGTCCCAGGAACTGTCTTGCATAGGAAGAGAGAGATTCCATATAACGGCGCTGTCCCTCTGCATAGATGGTATCAAAAGCCAGTGAAGATTTACCGGAGCCACTCAGTCCTGTAAATACCACAAACTTGTCTCTGGGAATATCCACACTTAAATTCTTAAGATTATTAACATTGGCACCTCTGATCCTGATAAAGTGCTTCTTCGTTGTATCTGCTGCCATTGTGGGCCTCCTGTTTCTCATTTATAAATAATAACTGTTTCTTACCTTGACAGTTACATCTTTTTCGTATGTTATGATATTCATGGATTGTTGCGCAGTTTCACTGCCCCGCAATCCTCATGGCATCAGTATAATACAGGAACATTTGTTCGTCAAGGCGTTTACAGCAAAAAATCTGCCATAACGGAATTACTTACGTGAATTCCTTCTCTGCTCAGAAAAATCCTTCCGTTTTCTTCCTGAAGCAGTCCCATTGACTTATATTTTCTCAGAACATCCCCGTATATCGCATCTATCTCACTGCCAAACTGCCGCTCAAACTCAGCCTTTGAGATTCCTCTGGTCATGCGAAGTCCCAGGAACATAAACTCTGCCATCTCATCCTCTCTGGTGAGAGGCGGTTCTTTTTCTCTTATTTTTTCCGGATCTCTGCTGTTTTCCAGATATTTTTTCATATCCTGTGTATTGACAAAACGTTCCTTTCCATAAAGGGAGGAAGCACCCAGGCCAAACCCCAGATAATCCTGTCGGATCCAATAGCCCACGTTATGCCTGCATTCTCTGCCCCTCTTTGCGTAATTGGAAATCTCATACTGCTCAAAGCCATATTCTCTCAGAATCTGTGCTGTTGCCTCATACATATTGTACTCTGTATCTTCATCCGGCAAACTCAGCGTCCGCGATGCAAAAGGTGTGCCCTCCTCAATGATCAGGCTGTATGCGGAAATATGTTCCGGTTCCAGCCCTGCAACAGTGCGAAGATTGTGGATCCATCCTTCATAAGTCTGATCCGGGATCGCACTCATCAGATCAATATTGATATTGTCGAACCCTGCATCTCTTGCACTTCTGTAAGTCTCCAGAAACTGCTCATAATTGTGGATCCTTCCAAGGATTTTCAATTCCCTGTCATCCGGTGACTGTAAACCTATACTCAGGCGGTTGATTCCGTATGTTCTGTATGTCTGCAGTTTGTTTCTGTCTGCAGTCCCCGGGTTTACTTCTATGGTAATCTCAGCATGATCCGCAATCTGAAATTTTCGTCTTATATGATTTAAAATCTCTCCTATGAATCTCTCATCCAAAACAGAAGGAGTGCCCCCTCCAATAAATACAGAGGATACACTCCTTCCTTTTCCTTCTTCTGCTGCATTGATTTCTTCAAGCAGAGCATCTACATAATCAGCCTGCTCCTTTGGACCTGACGGACCGGAAAGGAAATCACAGTAGTCACATTTTTTTATGCAAAATGGAATGTGGATATAGATTTCCATGGGAGAATCTGTGATATTCCTTCTCTCCATTGTAATCTGCTCCTGTTATGACCTGTTTTCTATTCCTCAGTATCTGATGTACTGCTGTCTTGCTCATTGTTATCTGCTGAGTCGACATTGTTATCTGTACTGCCGGCATTACTTTGGCTGTCTGAACCTTCCGCAGATGAGATACCTGCTGCATCCTGCTCTGCCAGATACGTATTTACCATTGTCAGATTACCATTGGTGGTAACTGCTGCGGAATCTACCTGATCCGGTGCCGGAGTAGGACTTGTCTCTTCCGGTGCAACACTGATCTGGATCACTTTGGAGGACGCTTCATCTACCTCCCTGGTTTTCCCACATCCGGAGACAGAAATCCCAAGCAATAACATACATAGTATAACTGTTTTTCGCTTAATCATTTTCTTCAATATCTTAACCTTCTGTTGAGATGAGCACTATTCACAGGTAACCGTTCAGTACCTTCACAGTTATGCGGACAGCAGACTGCCGAATAGTTACATTCATACTTTATTTATCATCCAGCTTCAATACACTCATAAATGCCTTCTGCGGAATCTCCACATTACCTACCTGACGCATACGTTTCTTACCTTCCTTCTGTTTCTCCAGAAGTTTCTTCTTACGGGAAATATCACCGCCGTAACATTTTGCAAGAACATCTTTACGCATGGCACGTACAGTCTCTCTGGCAATAACCTTGCTTCCGATCGCTGCCTGGATCGGAATCTCAAAAAGCTGTCTCGGGATCTCGTCTTTCAGCTTCTCGCACATCTTTCTGCCGCGCTCATAAGCTGTATCTGCATGTACGATAAAGGAAAGTGCATCCACCTCTTCCTTATTAACAAGGATATCCAGCTTCACAAGCTCACTTCTCTCATATCCGTCCAGCTCATAATCCAGGGAGGCATATCCTCTGGAGCGTGATTTCAGGGCATCAAAGAAATCGTAAATGATCTCGTTAAGTGGCAGTCTGTATTTCAGAAGAGCACGTGTTTCTTCCATATATTCCATGCCTTCATACTGACCACGTCTCTCCTGGCAGAGATCCATGATCGCACCGATAAACTCTGTTGTCACCATGATCTCAGCCTTGACCATCGGCTCCTCCATGTATTCGATTTCAGAAGGATCAGGAAGGTTGGTCGGATTTGTCAGTTCGATGATCTCACCGTTTGTCTTGTAAACTTTGTAAATAACACTCGGTGCGGTAGTTACAAGATCCAGATTGTACTCTCTCTCCAGACGTTCCTGGATGATCTCCAGATGAAGAAGTCCCAGGAAACCACAGCGGAAACCAAAGCCCAGGGCAACAGATGTCT
>ERZ1026866.1544-NODE-1544-length-11559-cov-41.926547_pt1 | contig 11559 bp, 12 predicted proteins | sample MGYA00380163_ERZ1026866 | MGnify/ENA primary metagenome ERZ1026866 (study PRJEB33269, sample SAMEA4719799) | human gut metagenome | biome: human-associated habitat; feature: organic feature; material: feces | place: Cameroon | collected 2013-10 ...
GAATACCTACTTTATTTTAACTAAAAAACGTGCAATATCTATGGCTCCTAAACAAGATAAAAAAATAATATTTCTTGACACATATTTTTTTTTGCTGTATACTTTTTGTGCAATAAGGGGAATGAGGGTGCAAATCCCACGCTGGCCCGCAACCGTAAAGCTTAGTTGTAAAAAACTAACGAAGTCGGAATGCCTTATTGTAATAATAATTGAGTCGAGTGCACTATTTAAAGATTATGCACTCCTTTATTAACAAAATTTTTATTAAATAAAGGAGCATTTTTATGCAAAAACAAATCAAAATTTTTTCAACACTTTTAACTGTATTGGTTTTAGCCGTATCCTGTGCCAACACAAACCCAAACGACCCAACAAAAACCAAAGAAGAATTACTTAAGCAAAAATGGCAAGATAATGATACAACCTATGGTATTTCTCAGTATCATATTACAGATAACAAATTTGATAGTTTGTATAATAATTCAGTAAGTTATTCTATTACTATAGAAAAAATTGCTTGGAATACAGATAATACTTCAGGTATAATATACGGAAAGTACACTGTAAACAATAATAATCCTAATTATGTAGGTAAATATTATGCTATATCTTTCAAAGGATTAGCTGATAGTAAAGTATCTATTTCAGGTGCTTCAAAAAATATAGGAACAACTGAAAAACCTACATATGATTCTTCTGCTGAAAGTTTAGAAGAAGCAAAAACAAAATTTACTGAAGCTAATGGCTATTTTGACTTTTATTCAGATTGTACTGCTGTAGAATAATTTAATAATTCACTATGAGAAAATACTTAATTATAATATTTTTATTAGTTACATCATGTTCTAATAATTCTACAAGCCCAGATAATAATAATAATTCATCATCTGTAAAAGCTGTAACTTCAGGAGTATATACCATACAATATGGAAGCAAAACTGATGAAGTGAATGTTCAAGATAAAGAGAACTTAAAAACTTTATATATTGGTTTGGCGGCAGGAAAAACTATTTACAAATCAAATGACTACACTGATATAAGCGGACATATTGATGCTGAAGGCAATTATTGTGATATAGGCAATAATGCAATTAGAACAAAGTTTGTAGAATGTGCCGTATACGAATATAATAATAAAAAATATCTAGCTGTCATATACTGGGATAATAAAACAGGCATAGGAATGCAGGAGCGTTACAGACTCATTATAACAGATGAGAATGGAGCTGAGCAAGCTTGGTATGGCGGCGGCGGAGATGAAAATGTTATACCCGATGAAAATACTAGTTGGGTTAAATATTGGTGGCCTTTTGGTTATATAAAACTTTAAAATAAATAATTAAATTAAAATAAAGGAGCATTATTATGCAAAAACAAATCAAAATCTTATTAACTCTATTAATGTCTTTAGCTTTAGCAGTATCATGTGCTGACCCAACTACTGATCCAAATAATAAAAATACAGGAACAGGTAATGGCACAACAGGTAATGGCACAGAGATAGAAATAAGCACTGGTGTTGGAAATCGCAACTATAGATTTTTAGCAGATAAAAAGATTTTAGATTTAAGCTGGCAAGACCAAAGAAAAAAAGACTATTTCCATAGCAACTGGATGAATATTTTTACAAATCAAACTCTTAAAGCTGCGGGCGAAACAGTAAGTACAAGAACAACAGATAAAGAAGCAACTTATTTTGAAAACAATAGTGCTGTTTTAGGTAAATTTGTATATGCTACAAATATAGAATTTAAAGGTACAAACTATATAGGGGCATTGTATAAAAAACCTAATCAAGCTCAATCACTTCAACAATGGATGTTGTTTCATATATATACAAATGGAAACTTGATAACTGCTCTTATTCAGAGTAAAGATGTTCCTACAGAAGAAGATTGGAAAAAAATATACTCTAATGAAAATGGACTTTATCATAATGGTACTATAGAAAATCTTGGGTTATAAAAAATAATTTAATTAATAAAAAATAAATAGGCTGAGAAATTATGAGATATCTAATTATATTCCTTCTTGCTGTAAATATATTGTATTCGCAAAGCTATTTAATAAGAGAGTTAAAGGGAGGCATTTGGGTTACTTCTCAGGTAGAGATAACAAATGGCGTTCAAACTAATAAAAATAATCAGCTATCTCTTCCTAAAGTCCCTATAAAATCAAACAGCCGTATTATAACTTCTGAAGAAATAGACAGAATGGGTTATAAAAATGCTCAGGAAGTTTTAGCCAATCAGCCCGGATTTGTAAACAAAGGCAATTATATGGGAAATGAAGTAGTTGACCCTGCGGGAGGAAGTGCTGACAATATAAAAATATATATTAACGGCATTTTGATGAATACAGCTAAAGGCAATGCCGATGCAGGTGTGGATTTAAGAAGAATACCTTCAAACCTCATAGAAAAAATAGAAATTATAGGCTCTTCAATTTATATCACAACAAAAACTCCAAAAGAAGATATTATACTTTTATCATTATCATACGGCTCATACAATACAATAGCCCCTTCAATACTATTTTCAAAAAATATAGACGACAATCAAATATTTACTTTTACAGCAGATTCTTATTATAGTGATGCTAATTATTATTACAACTTCACAAACCTCTCAGGCAAATGGATTAAAGGAAACATTGAAGACAATAGACAATTTATAATAAACTCTTCTGCCAACTATAAATATATATTTAAAAATAAAAATTATATAAATGCATTTGCAAATATATCTTATTCAAGTTCAGCCTCACAGTATCAAATCCCTCCAATAAGCTACACAGATTCTTGGTTTAATTTTACAACTCTAGCTTCATCTATATCATACAACGGATTTTCTGATGTGCTGGATTATAATGTAAATCTCTCATATTTGTTTGACTCATTTGTAGACAGACCATATCTTCAAAACGGCAAATTTGTATCAGACTATAAATCTCACGGACTAGCAATAAATACAACACTAAAAAGAATGGACGAGTTTATACCAAATACCATTACATTATACAATCAGCTAACCCCCGAATATAGATACGATATACTTACAGAAGAAAAAAACGCCTTAGAAACTAATTTTAATCATAACCCTCAAAGACATTCTCTAAATATAAAATATGAAATGCAGCTTTCCTTCGGATACTGGGATAATAATACTCCAATATTCACACTCATGCCAAGTATAAAATATGAATATCAAAATGAGTTTTTTACAAATCAAAAACATAATAATTATTTAGCATATAATGCAGGATTTTACCTAAACTTTTATAAAGGCTATAGTTTGTATTTTGCCTATATGAGCGATTATACAAGCCCAACATTTAATGATTTGTATTACGGCAATTTTAGTAACCCAAACTTAAAGCCAGAAACCTATAATCAAATACTCACTAAAATATCATTAGAACCTATAACAAACTTAAAAATAGAATCCGCATACACATACACTACCTACACAAATAAAATAATATGGTACAGCAGTATTCCAGAAAATGCAGACACTGCTATATCTCATATATTCTCTTCGAGCATAGGCTACGATATTTACTTTTTAACCTACAATAAAATAAAAGCAAAAATAGAATATTCTTATCAGCTTGCATATCTCAACGAAGAAAAACTTCCAAAAATAGGTTTGCCTAATAATGTTGTAACGGCACTGCTTGGGTATGATTTTGTTTCAGATGGTAAAGTATTAAGCTCATTATCTTTTAATATTTATTATATATATTCAAGCCCAAGAGCGATGACATCAAATTATCCAATCTATTATTCAGAAGAGTTTCATAATTTGAATATATCATTTTATTCTATATGGTTTAAGCATTTAATATTTTCTATGCATTTTAAGAACATATTGAATAAGACGCCTATATTATCAGCCTATTCAGTAGCAAAGCCATTTACCTTTGAATTTGAAGTTGGATATAATTTTTAGTACCTATTTGAATGATTATATTTTTTGTGTTTTGTGTTATTCAACTTTTACCATAACAAAGTTTTTGCCCTCCGGGTATGCTTAACGAAGAACTGCGTTTTTTAGCTAAAATATATAATTAATATTATTTAGTATTATTTTCTTACTTGCACTTTTTGGTTCTTTTGACGAAGTCCGCACCGCGACCGAAGGGAGTACCTTTAGGTACGAAGGCGGGAAAAAGAACAATAAATTTTTTGTCTTTTTTTGTTTGTGGGGACTAGCCCCCCTGCGAAGCGTGCCCTTAGGGTACACACCCCCAGCTCTTTTGCGACCGAAGGAAGTGCCGGAGGTGTGCCACAAAGAACCAAAAAGGCTGCATCTTTTAGCTAAAATATATAATTAATATTATTTAGTATTATTTTCTTACTTGCACTTTTTGGTTCTTTTGACGAAGTCCGCACCGCGAGCGGCGGGAAAAAGAACAACAAAAAATTTTACAAAACAACAATCTCTTTACTATATATTAAAAATCTATAAAAACATAACACATTATTTCTTATTCTTGAAATAGTCGCAATACTGTGAAACCGTACATTCACTGCATAAAGGACTAATGGGCTTACACAAGTTCTGACCATAAACAACCAATGTATCATTATAAACTCGCCAATATTCTTTTGGAAGCTTTTCTCTCAATGCAAACTCTGTCTCTTCCGGTGTCTTGGTGTGAACATAACCGAATCTATTTGATATTCTATGTACATGCGTGTCAACACATATGCCGTCTTTGTCAAAAGCCTCTGTAACTACTAAATTAGCAACCTTTCTGCCTACCCCTTTGAGTTTTAAAAGCTCATCTATCTCATCAGGTACTTCTCCATTATAATCATCAATAATCATATGAGAAACTTCAAGTATATTTTTTGCCTTTACATTATAAAAACCCACAGGGTAAATAAGCTTAGCAATCTCTTCTTCTGTAAGCTTTATCATCTCTTTGGCATTTCCTGCCTTTTCAAACAGCCTCATTGAAGCATCTCTTGTTGTAGGGTCTTTAGTTCTAAGAGAAAGCATAGTGGAAATTAATATTTTATAAGCATCTCTGTTTGTAATAAGCTTTATCTCTGTTACCACAGGCATAGGCATAGACTTGGTAACTTTTGTAAGCTCTTTCATTATAGGGTGTATATCTTTATCATTCATAAAACAACTCAACTATTCAAATAAATACATAAATGCAGAATCTTCTTTTACAAAAGGCTTTAATTCAGAATATCTAAACTCTATTTCAATAATACCATGAGCATAATCAGATATCTTATAAGCAGGCCATATAAACTTTATACCTGTTGGAGTAATATCAAATGTATCGCTTAATGTAATACTATTAAAATCAAAGAAGTCAGATTCTGACATATTCTCTGTAAGTTTTATACGCATTAAATTAATTAAATCAATATCAGCTACATCTTCTATTAGTTCCGATACACTTAAACCAACTCTTTTTCCATTGGATATTAAATATATATTAGGCTGAATATTATATATGCCATGAGCACCGCCTGCATAAGAATAATTATATAGAGAAAATGATATAATATTCTCATCTATAAATGATACTTCAATATTTCTTTGCATATTAAACTTATCATTAATGGCTTCTTTCCAAGTATTATATTGAGATGAAATTAAATTATTAAGCGTAGTTGTAATATTTTCTTCATCTATAGATTTGGTTTCATCAACATCTAAAGATATTCTATTTATTGCTTTTACTTTTTTTTCATTTGCTATAATAACCGCATCTCTGCTTGCTTCAAAAGTGCCATTATCTTCTTTAACATTTAAGCTTGCATTTATAATCTTAATTTTATTGATAGGATAATTATTGTCTATATAAAAAGAAAAACTAAAAGTATTATTTTTGTCAGCAGAAACCCAATTACCAGTAAAAACCATTTCACCGCTAATTTCACCGTCTAAAGAACCTATCACTCTATCATTAATGCTCTCTTCAAGATGAAAACTATTTCCGTTAATACTTCCCTTTATATTAATAATTTGTTTTATAGTATCATAATAATATTTACCTGAAAGATTATTATTATTATCTATATATAAATACATACTTATAGGAGTACTTCCGATATTTCCCTTAAGAAAATAAAAATCTTTTTTTGATATATCTATATTTTGACAAAAGAGCAAAGAAGAAAATAACAAAAAAACATAAATAACTTTTTTCATTTATAAACCCATAAATTATATTGTCACTATAATAATATAAATGAAAAAATAAAACAAGGGGGGACTTAATCCCCCCTAAGCAAATAAAAATTATTTAATAATTTACTTAGCTATATAATTAACTATTCTAGCGAACTTGTCAGCAACTAATGAAGCACCGCCAACTAAAGCACCATCTATATTAGGCATATTAAGCAAATCATCAGCATTTTTCTCATTAACGCTTCCGCCGTAAAGTATAATCATGCCTTCAGAAACACTCTCATTATAAATAGACTTTAATGTGTCTCTTATAGTTTTATGTACATCATCAGCATCTTGAGGAGTAGCAGTTTTACCAGTACCAATAGCCCAAACAGGTTCATAAGCTATTACAACCTTTTTAGCCTCAGCTTCACTTAAACCCTTAAAAGCCTCTTTTACTTGACTGCTTACTATATCAGAAGTAATGCCTTTTTCTCTCTCTTCTAAATGTTCACCTACACATAAAACAGGTACTAAGTTTTTATCTAAAGCTCTTTTTACTTTTTTGTTTATAAGCTCATCTTTTTCACCAAATATATCACGGCATTCAGAGTGACCAACTATAACATATTCACAGCCTACAGACAAAAGCATATCAGCAGAAATCTGACCAGTAAAAGCACCCTTCTCTTCAAAATATAAATTCTGTGCTCCTAATTTTATATTGCTTCCTTTAATAGCATTATTAACATCGCTCAAGCAAGTAAAAGTAGGTGCTATCATAATATCTCTGTCTTTAACATCTTTTACTAAATCTTTCAACTGATTTACTAACTCCAAAGCCTCTTTGTTAGTATTATTCATTTTCCAGTTACCAGCTATAAGTTTTCTTCTCATAATAATTATTCTCCTTATTATAAAATATTACTGATTTTTTAATAAATTACTTAAATCTTTAAAATTAGGCACTTTTGAACCCTCTATAAATCCAAAAAGAACCATCTCTGTACTTATAATATTAGCCCCCAATTTCCTCATCTGTTCTAAACCAATTTGCTTATCATTATCAGTTCTAGAACCGCAAGCATCAGCAACCACATAAACATTATATCCATTTTGAAGCAAATGATAAACACTATAATATACGCATACATGTGTCTCAGCTCCAAATACTATAATATTCTTTTTATTTAAATTATTAAACTCCTCAACAAAATCTTCGCTAGCAAATACACTAAAATTAGTCTTAGCAAATAATTTATGATGTTTCGGAAGTATTACCCTCTCATCAGTAGGTCCTAAACCTTTAGGATACTGCTCAGTAACTAAAAGAGGAATATTGTATATCTCAGAAGTTTTAAGCAATACATTAGACTTTTTTATAAGTGTATCTAAATTATCTATTGCAGCTAATAATTTACCTTGCAAATCTATACAAATATATAAAGAATTATTTCTATCTAAAATAGGTTCATTCATTAATTTCATAAATAAATCCTTAAACAAGATTATATAAATATCAAAGAATACAAAGAACATAAATAAGGGGAAACAACATAAAATTTGCTTCCCCTTAAAAACTTTCAAAACTCGCTTAATTATTATTGAGCAGCAGTTTCTTGAGTTTGTGTATTTTGAGCTGCACCAGCATCTTGCTGAGCATCGCCGCCATTAATTCTTCTTTGTTCTAATTGTTGTAATTCAGCAGCTTCACGAACTCTAGCATTTTCAATAGCTTGTTTTCTTTCGTTTTCAGTTTTTAATAACTGCCAAGTAGCTTCATCATCGATATCTTCTTCAAAATCAACAACTACTACATCATATTCCATAGTAACATCTTTAACATAAGTAATGAAATCGCCGCCTTGAGTATCTTTAGTTCTATAGAAACCTAAAGAGTCTAATTTTACAGAAGGAATCATTTTAGGATAAAGAGGTTTTCTTACTAATACTCTGTCGCGAACATTAGCTAAATACTCTCTATTTTCCCATTTTAATTGTCTCCAACCGCTGAAATAAACATTACCCATAGGATAAGATTTTAATTCACCTAATTCGTTTTGTAAGTTGATAAAGTAACTAACTAAATAATTACGTCCATATACCCAAGAACTAATAGATTTAATTTCACCAACGTTGTGTATTACACCTTTACCGTCTGTATATTTTGTACCATCAGTTCCACCATACATTTCAAGCTGAAAAGCAGGTTTTACTAAAGCATAGCTATTCCAAGATTGTAAAGGGAAATGTACTCTTATACCAAGAACTTTTCCTGCTTCCCAAGCACCGTTATTACCTTTACTATCTACGTTAGTAACATATGAATTTCTGCGATTTTCTGTTAATCTAGCAGATTCATTTAACCATACTACCCAGTTATCATTGTAAAGATTTTGCTGAACAGAAACTACTTCATTTGTATCATCTCCTGCTGCTTGCAAGTTATCAGCATTACCTGTTATAGCAAAATCAATTAAAGTTGAATTTGTTACACCGTAAGCAGATGCAGCAACAAAAATAGAAGCTAATACTGCGAATAACTTTTTCATAATTTATTGCACTCCTTGTACTAATTAATAAGCATAATAATATTATTTTATACACTAAATTACCCAATTTGTCAAGTAGATTTAATAAAAATAGCTAAATCTATAAAAATAATGTGTAATTTTAGTTGACATAATCTTTAAATTAAAATACAAAATGGAACTTATTCAATAATCATATTTTTTATTAAATTTTATATAAAAAATTTTATTTAAAAAACTCCATAAATGGATTTTTTATATTAAATTTAAACTTCTTTTTATCTCCTGATTTTTTGGCATTAGGTATATTAACTTTAGTAGCCTCATCTAAACTCATCATAAGTATACCAATAACTGCAGAATAAGCAGGGTTATTAGCAATATCTGTAATGCCGTAAATATTATTAGGAACACCAATTCTCGCTGTTATAGGCATAGCTCCTTTTACTGTGCTTTGATATGCTTTAGCTAATTCCACCAAACCAGGAAGCAATGCTCCTCCTCCTGTAAATACCATGCCCGCAGATAATGAATCTATATATTTCATCTTCGATAACTCTTTGCCGCATAAACTAAGTATCTCTTCTACCCTAGCCTGTATAATTTCTGTTAAAAACTTCTTAGGTATAGCCTTAGTTTTACCATTTGTAGTAGGTACTTCAACTATCTCTCTATCTCCTACCATATCAACAAAAGCAAAACCATATTCACATTTTAATTTTTCTGCTGTAGGAATAGTTACTCTTAAACCTTCAGCTATGTCATTAGTAATATGCTGACTTCCTATAGGTATAACAGCAGTATGCCAAACAGAGCCTTCCAAAAACACCATTAATGATGTAGTAGAATGCCCTATATCAAACACAACTACTCCAAGCTCTTTTTCATCTTCTGTAAGACAAGCCTCAGCACTTCCGCGTACGCTAACTATAAAATCTTTGCCGCTGAATTTCATTTTATTTAAAGTTCTTCTTAAGTTTTCACTTACATATTTAAGTCCAGTGATAAGATGAACCTTTGTTTCTAATCTTGTTCCAGACATTCCTATAGGATTTTTTATCTCATCTTGACCGTCTAAAGAATATTCCTGCTCTATAGTTTCTATAATCTCTATATCTGAAGGCAAACGAACATTTTTCGCACTTTCTAATACTCTCTCTATTTCTAATGGAGTTATCTCTTTATCTTTTGTATTAACACCTATAACCCCTTTACTATTCATACCCTTTATATGGTCGCCGCCTATAGTAGCTATAACATCAGGAGCCTGAAGACCTGCCATATCTTCTGCTTTGTTGATAGATTTCTCTATAGCATCAGCAGCAGCATCTATATTTACTATAATACCCTTTCTAATGCCGTCACTTTCACTCTCCCCTATACCTATAATATCAAGTTTATCCTCATTAACCCTTGCTATTACAGTTTTTATTGATGAAGTGCCGATATCTACACCAGCTATTATTGGCTCTTTCAAGGTTAAACTCCTAAATATAATATTATGTTAATATTTTCGGAATATTATGATTTTCATTAATATTTTTTTAAATTAATACTTTTTATATAGATTTTTAATATATTGATGATTTAATTAATAAAGAGTTTATAAAAAAAATCAATTAATAACCCATTTATTATTTTCTTGCTCCATAACGAATGTCTGTCTCATATTGGCAGTGGATTTATTTACTCTATCATACACAGAAGTGCCTACATCTATATAAGCATTTTTACCCTTTAACTCTATGCTGTAAACTTTATCTATCTTTGTCTCAAACTCAAAATCTAATGAAGGATTAGAAGCAACATACTCATCTGCATTTTTTACATTGCGTGTCTTAGCTAAAACCTCTTTATAGCTAGATGAATAAAAATTATCATAAGCCATCTTTACGCTCTCTTCATCATAAGGCAAAGACAAAAACTCTTCTAAAGATTTTAAGGCAGATGTTTTTAATGCCTCCTCATCATAATTTTTTATCTCAACAGCCTCTTTGTTTTCATTATCGCTTAAAATAATTTCTACTTTCTCACTCCCGCTCCCACAAGAAACAAATAATCCAAATAAACTAAATAAAACAAATAAAAAAATTGTTAAAATATTATTCATAAAAATTAAAGCCCTTCCAATATCTCTTTTCTATTGTTTTGAGGAGGTATAGATTCTTTTTCTCTTATTCTAGTTTGAGAAGTAGTTGTAATATTATTCATATTTATATATTTAATAATACTAGGACGCTCTAATATAATCCTATTATCCCCATTCTGCCAAGAAACAGTTTCTGCATCCAAAAAAGCTCCCTTGCCGTATTTAGCAGACAGAGAAGATAACAACTCTAAAAAATCAACCTGATTGGGCTGAAAATATATAGTAATAGAATATAAAGAATCATCTTTAAAAATAAAATATCCGCTCTTATAAAACTTATTCTCTTCCAAAGACAAAAAAGTAGCACTCTCCTCAGAAGCCAAATCAACCCCATCAGTATTAAGCATATACTCTTTAGGAAGCATCATAGTATTATCTTCTAGTATTGCTTTAATTGTATCTTCTCTAGTAGAGCCTAATTTTATATTTTTAAATCCTGTAATAGGTATATTAATCACTGCAGGCTTTCTTCCAACTACAGCATCGTTAGTTATATAGCTTTCTTCTTCTGTTGCTGCTGTATTGTTGTTATTATTGTTTTGCGGAGGTGTATAGGCATCATTTGTCGCGTATTGGCTAAACAAATTGGCACAAACCAAAAACATAATTACTAATATATATCTCATAATACTTTACCTACTTTAAACTATAATATAATATCGACTATATTTTTAATTTAATTATTTTTTTTACATACACTTAAAAATATATATTATATTATTTATATAATAAAACC